>Ga0209426_1000054_pt1 | contig 209966 bp, 227 predicted proteins | sample Deesub1362B_J571_FD_187697 | JGI IMG/M metagenome (GOLD analysis project Ga0209426, IMG submission 187697) | Deep oceanic, basalt-hosted subsurface ecosystem from Juan de Fuca Ridge flank, Pacific Ocean, CORK Borehole 1362B_J2.571 (SPAdes)... ...
TCAACACTTCAGCAGAGAAGCCGTTGAGCTGCCATGGCGAGTCGGATAGCTGGAGTACGTTCGCAAAGAAGTACGCTTTTGTGTCCTCTCCCCAGGCAAGAGTGAAGGACTTGAAGAGGTAGACGAATGCCCAGCTTATGACGACGACGTAGTACATGGTTATGATGAAGCCTCCTACAACAGCCCACCAGCCTATCCACTCAAAGCGCTTGCTCGCTTTTCTAAGCGAGAGGGGTGCTGAAGCCCTGAACTTGCTGCCTAAAGCGAATTCGAGGATCATCAAAGATATGCCCGCTGTGAAGAGCGCAACGAAGTATGGGATCAGGAAGGCCCCTCCGCCGTTGCTGTATACAAGGTAGCTGAACCTCCATATGTTGCCCAGTCCAATTGCAGAGCCCACTGCTGCAAGGATGAAGCCGAGTCTGGTGCTCCAGAGTTCTCTTGCCATAGAATCACCAGCCCGGGCTATGATGCGTGATATAAATAATTTTGGTTATTAAAATTTAATGATTATTAATTATGGAGGGGTGGATACAATTAAGAAGCTAAATCATCCTAAAACGTCACTCATTGCCAACTTCTCTCACAATTTTGCCCCGCTCCGAAGGAACCACCCTTATCTTCGCGTTCTCAAATTGCTTTTTGAATACCTCTCCATCAAGAAGCCTGTCCAGAAATACTGCTAATGCTGCAACCTCGCTATGGGGCTGATTGCCTATGGCTATGTTGAAGTCAGCAAGCTGATAGACCTCGGGAGGGACTTTCTCAGCCCCGATCAATATGAGGACTTTGCTGGCTTTCTTTATTTCCTCAAGCTTTTCAGGGAGAGGGATGCCATACATTGTTAGATGGATTACGATGCCATCGAACTCTTTTATGAGCTGGCGCCAGCTGTCTACATTTTCAATGAAAAAGTCTCCTCCCCATCTTTCAACAACATCTTTGATACTCTCAAAAACCTTTTCGTCAAAGATATCGAAGTAAATCCCTTTCGCTCCAAAAGCTCTGGCGGTTAAAGCGACGTGGGTGGAAAGCCTCTTGTCCCTCTCTGGTCGATGGCCAAGTCTGAGAACGTATATGTCCATGAGGTCAGTAAGGTATGCAGCATTTCAATTTTTAGATGTTGAGTTTCAAGATGAGGTTCAGTAAGGCTCTCAATCCAGCCTCACAGATCTCCATGTTTTACCGTCGTATACTCTGATGGCTTTCGTTTCGACATCAAAGTATATGCTGCCTGCTTCTGCCATATCAGGGCTTTTCACAGGTAGGGTCAGCTTTGACAGGTTGAGTCCTTCCTCCTCAATCCTCTTTTTTACTTCTTTTTTTACTTCTTCAGGTTTCGGCCCGAATACCATAAATGGTTACTTAGTTCATCATTATTTATTATGGTTTTGCCATCTTTATTTGGGTTTATGTATCTATAGATTTAATTTGAAAGTCTCTTTACATCCAATCATTCTGCATTCATTGCTTAGATCCATCTGCTTAAAATATCTGGAAGCTCTCGAAGTTAATTCTCAAAATTGATTACAGCTGCTTTGTGCTCTTCATACTTTAGAACTAGATTGGGCTCGATCGGTGATTGGAATTACTTAAGGACACTACACTGGGATTTAACTCTGAAAAATAGCTGAAATATGTTTTGATGATGGCTGTTAGGGACTTTGGGTTAAGCTTATACACCTACATACGCAGCTGCAGGTTTATTTCTCTAAAGTAATCTCAATTCATCTATAAACCTATCTGCAAAAAAAGCTTTAATATAATTATTTTATTAAAGTAAATTCGTCGTGGAGGTGTTAGGAAGTGAGTAGGTTGAAAAAGGATGAAAAAGGAGCGATAGGCATTGAGATTCTGATAGTGTTCATAGCCATCGTGCTAGTGGCAGCAGTGAGTGCAGCGGTGCTGATACAGACAGTCGGTTATCTGCAGCAGAAAGCAACAGCTACTGGAAGGCAGACAACTCAAGAGGTCTCAAGTGGTATAAAGGTTGTGAAGGTTATGGGTTATGTACCGACTCCAAAGCAGAGTACGAGTAACATTACAAAACTAGCGATCTTAGTTGAGGTCAATACTGGTGGTCAGGATGTGAGCCTCGCTACAACTAGGTTAATACTATCAAATGAAACTAAAAGTGTATCACTGTATTATGATTCCGCTGCCGGAACAGGTAATTACTCCTTCAACGATAAGTCTACCGGACTTACTGATACATTTGACAGCAATCTTGAAGCATGGTCTAAACTCGGCTCGACAGAATTCGGTATCATAGTCCTGCAGGATGAGGACGACTCACTCAATGGTGCATACCCAGTCTTGAACCAGGGAGACAAGGTGATATTGACAGTTGACGTTACACAGTCATTCGGAAGCGGCTTCCTGCCAAGAGAGGACGTGTCTGGAGAGGTCAGACCAGAGTTCGGTGCTCCAGGTATTATTGAGTTCACAACACCGCCAGCATATACGGAAAACGTCATCGAACTGCAGTAAACCTAATTTTTTATATATTTTTTATTTAAGTTTAGAATTTCCTAAACACGTAGCTTGGCTCATCACGCTCACCATTCACGGGGTGTTAGAAATGGGTATTGATATCTTGAAAAAGGTTCTCAAGAAAGAGGAGGAAAAAGAGGAGGAGGTGATGCATGGGGACCCAGTAATGGAAGAAGTGGGCGAAAGTAGAGAGGACGATGATACTCTTGTAAAGCTCAATGAAAGACTGAATGATATAGAAAACCGTCTCCCACGCATTGATGTATCTCTAAATAATCTGAAAAGAGAAATAGACGGATTGAGAAATGATATTCAGCAGATAGACGACTCCATGAAGGATATGATGACACTCTATGAAGTTGTTTCTGCTCAAATCAATCCGTTTGTTGGAACTTCTAAAGTCACGGCGTTAAGTGTTGAAAGGCTTGACAGCATGGAAAAGAAGCTGGAAGAGCTGGAAGAGATATTAGATAATATTCAGTACGATTTAAGGCTAATCTTCCGTTCTGGTATAGATCTGAAAGAGATTGTGAATGAAGTCCTCTATGAGGAGGTGTTTTCTGAATGACTGAAGAAAATCGGGAAGATGAACAGATTGAAAATCTTGGTGGAAATCGCAATCTCATAAAAATTGGTCCTCTCCCGCCAAAAATGAAGGAGGAATTTCAGGAGAGTAAGTTCCTCAGCGACGCAGAGATAAAGCAGAAGCTGGAAAGGTACAGGGGGAGGATACCTTCAGTCCTTCTTAGGGATGTTTACGATGCGGTAAAGGGAAGGAAGATAACAGATGACCAATTGGTCAGGATTCTGGAAAAGGTAGAAAGCAGATTTAAAGAAGCATCTGGAGTTAATGTAAATGACATTTATGCAAAAATAGATCGACTTGAGAAAATGCTGGAGAAAACAATTCGCTCACAAGAACAGCAAAGTCTGGAAGGCGTTCAAGAAGCAACTCAGCCTTCTTCAGAATCGCAATTTGAGGATCAAGTTCATTCTGAGGCACCTGAAAGCGTCTCAGAAGTACATCCTGAGACTCAGTTAAAAGAATCTCCGGAGGTGAAAGGTTTGGAAACCCTAAGTACTGTTAAACTGAAAGAGACTCCCAAAACCACTAAGGGAATAATGTTCATGCTGAAGTGGATAGAGTATCTCATCGAGAGGGTTGGTTATGAAGGGCTGGAGGATGCATTGAATTACTATGTGGACATAGGCTGGATTAGCGAGGATGTGATGTTTGATGTGATGAGGTATGCCAAGGGAATCAGATTGTATCATCAGAATGCAGACTGGCGTCCTGTTGGTTACCTTAATGTACAGGATCATTTGATGTCTCTACTCTTCATTGAAGCCTTGAGAACCGGAAAGTTCAGCAAAGAACTTATGCTAGCTGTTGAAAGGGAAATTTACAGAATGAAGAAGGAGGTTAGCGAGCTGCATGGGATTTAGTGTCGCGGCCTCCTTTACAATATTGCTGATAACCACTCTAATAGTTTCCGGGATGATTCTGAGTGAATCCATACATAAGCTCAAAGAAGCAAGACAGGTCTACATCCAGGAAAAAAAGAAGGCTATTGAAATTCTTACAACTGAGTTTCAGATCACGTCTATTGCTGCATACAACACCTCTCCAACAACTCACACTCTTACTGTTACCATAGAAAACACCGGATCTACAACTCTTGAAACGTCCTATTTCAATGTGCTGGTAGACGGAGTACTTGTGGACGCTAGTTACAACGTTTCATATCTATATCCAGGCGAATATCTCCGCATTGATGCTTCCGGACTCAGTGGAGGTGCAGGAACCACACACAGACTCAAGATTGTGGCGGAGAACGGGGTCGCCGAGTATGGTAGCTATCAGGTGATCTGAAATGGGTTTCGGAGAAATTGCCTCTCAGGTAATATTCTATATTGCAGTAATTGTTCTTGCGTCGTCAATCTCAGCCATGCTGTTTGTTACTGTTCAGAAAATGAGTGTGGAGGTGAGAGAGCAAGGAGAAGTGTTTAAAAAGCTTATAGGGACGGATTTCGAGATAATAAATGATCCTGTGAATGTGCCCTATGATTCTTCAAAAAACGCCTACGTGTTCTATGTTAAAAATACAGGAAGTGAGGACTTAATATTTACCAACAATACTCTGGCAGTACTCCTGAATGGATCTGCAGTGCGATTTACAACATCAACACAGGTGCTGAAGCCAGGAGAGACTGGGATTCTTTACGTCTATACGGCACAACTGGCAGGTGATAACAAACTGATTGTAGTGTCTGAAAGTGGTGTGAAAAAGAGTTTTGAATTTACGGTGTGAAATATGGCAAGACTGTTTTCGGTTCAGGTTGAAAATGACGAATTCCACAAAAAGCTTGGTGGAGGATTACCAAGAGGAACTCTGGGAGTCCTGATTGGTGAAAATGGTAGTGGGAAGAGTGTGGTATGTCAGAGGATCACCTATGGTCTTTTGAAAAATGGTGTATCGGTGAGCTACGTTTCAACCCAGCTCACAACTGTGGATTTCATAAAGCAGATGTCCAGTCTTGGATATGGTGTCGAGTCCCATGTTATATCCGGGAAACTGTCATTTTTCCCTGTATACCCTCTTATAAGTGAGCTCAAGGAAAGGCAGGATTATCTTAACAAACTTATTTCAGGCAGATCCATATTCGAAAAAGACGTCATCATTATAGATTCATTCTCTTCACTGGTAAAATTCGACTTAAGTCCCAGATCGGCCATAGACATTGTGGGTTTTCTGAAGAGGATAACAGCAACAGGTAAAGCTGTAATTCTCACAATACTGAGTGGCGAAATCGAGAAAGATACGCTTCTTGAGATAGAAAGTACTGCAACTTTCGTAGGAGAATGCAGTTTGAGAAAATTCGGTGCTGACGTGAAGAATATGATGACTATCAAGAAGTACAACTTCGCTCTTCAGCAGTATCAGAAGCAGATTGCCTTCAGAGTTGAGCCGAAAATAGGCTTGGTCGTGGAGATCGCTGCGGTGGCCTGATATGGCATACACCAAGTCGGACAGGCTGGAGAATGCTCTTAAGAGAAACCCTCACCTCAGGAGGTATTTAGATGAAGTAAGGAAAAGAGAGGGGGCGGTCCCTACCTTTGTTCCTCAGCTTACGAGGGATATGAAAGCACTTCCCCGCCCAAACATTCTGTATCCGGTTGGAGATCCGATTTTCATACATATCCATACGGATAGGGAGGGGAAGAAGAAGTATATCGCCATCGAACCCAGGTTGAGAGAAGATGAAGTGGAGAAGTTTAATGCGGTTATGGACATGATGCTGGAACTTGCCCCCTATGAAAAGCCCCCAGAAACAGAGGAAGAGATGGACAGGCTCATAGATGTCCTTTTTGAAAAGTGTGTCCAGATTGTTGAAAAAAGAACCTCCATCAAAAAAAGCCGCTTCTCTCTCGGCCTTAAAAAAATCCCCCTGACCTATGAAGAAGTATACACATTCAGATATCTTATAAAAAGAGAAGTAATCGGAACAGGGCCCCTTGAACCCCTCATCAGAGACCCGTTCATAGAGGATATTCATGTAATAGGCCCGAAGAATACCCATGTTGTTCACAAAATCTTCGACATGATGCCTACCAACATAGATTTTGTTGACGACATTGCAATGGCAGAATATTTGAAAAATATTGGTGAACGTATTGGCAGGCCTGTAAGCGAGAGAGAGCCAATTGTTGATGGCTCTTTACCTGATGGTAGCAGGATTAACATAATCTTCTCAACTGATGTCAGTCTCAAAGGACCATCTTTTACGATTCGAAAGTTTACTGCAGTTCCCATCTCCATTACCCAGCTTATAAATTTTGGAACGCTAAATGCAGAGGTTGCTGCGTATCTGTGGCTGTGTCTTGAATACGGAATGAGTATATGGGTGAGTGGGGAGACTGCAAGTGGTAAAACAACGACGCTCAATGCAATGATTCCGTTCATAAAACCCGATTCGAAGATTTATACTGCTGAGGACACTCCAGAAGTTCAGGTACCCCATCCCGTATGGCAGCAGCTCAACACAAGGGAACGTGGAGAAGTTGGCAGAGTAGACCTCTTCGATTTGCTTCGTGCAGCATTGAGGAGCAGGCCTAACTACATCATAGTCGGAGAGATTCGAGGTAGAGAAGGTGCAATAGCCTTTCAGGCAATGCAGACAGGTCATCCTGTCCTTGCCACGTTCCATGCGGGCAGCGTGAAGAAGCTGATACAGCGTCTTACTGGTGAGCCCATAAATGTACCAATAACCTTCATTGACAACCTGAATGTTGTTCTTATCCAGCAGGCTGTTTATAGAAAGGGCCAATTTCTGAGAAGATGTCTGGTTGTAGAGGAGATTGAGGGGTATTATGAGGAGGTAGATGGAGTTGTAACGAGAACAGTTTTCGAATGGGACAGCGTGACGGATGAGCACGTCTTCAGGGGATTGTATAACTCATACGTTCTGGAGAATAAAATAGCCCAGACTGCGGGTTTTGAAGATCCCAGGCAGATTTACGAGGAGATGGAGCTGAGATCAATGATTTTGCGGAGAATGGTAGAGAACAAGATCTTTGATTACTTTGAAGTCTCTAAAGTCATCTGGAATTTCTATAAGAAGGGTATAGAGGGTCTGCCCTTCAGGTTGTGATAGATATGGTCGTCAACTTAAGACATATAGGTATAGCACCGGAAAGGTACCTGCGATTTATACTGTTGCCAACCTTAATTTCCTCACTGATAGTTTTCCTTATTATAATCCTCCTTCTTCAGCAGATTGCGAGTATTTTTGGACCATTTACGGTCATCTTGTACTTCATTCCTCTTATCATGGTCTCAATAGCCGTGATCTACCCCAAAATGCTTGAAGTGAGGATGAAAAATGAAATAGAAAATAATATCCATCTCTACATAACACATCTCGGAGCTTTAGCTACATCGGAAATTGACAGAAAGCAGATGATGGATATAATCTCTAAACGAAAGGAATACCGAGCTTTAGCTGAAGAGACTCGTAAAATTTACTTACTAATGTCTAAGTGGAATAGAAATCTGGCTCAAGCATGTCGTTTCTTGGCTAAGAGGACTCCCAGCAAGATATTCGGTGATTTCCTTGACAGAATGGCCCATGAACTTGACAGTGGTGAAGACTTTAAAGAATTTATAAAGAGGGAGCAGAAGGTGGTTGTAAATGCCTTTGCCACCCTTTACCAGGGGAAGCTTTACAGTATAGATGTTTTTAAGGAAATTTATGTGTCAATTGTTCTGTCTTTGAGCTTTTTTGCCGCATTTGCCATTATCATGCCTTTTCTTACAGGTATAAGTATAACAACGACTCTCTATCTGATAACTATATTCTTCGTGATTATTGAAATAGGCGTTATACTGTATCTGAAGGCTGTTGCTCCAGAAGACCCGCTATGGCAAACTTCAGGAGAGGTGACGGCTGTTGATAGAAAATTATACAGGCTTTTCATGGTATTCATGGTAATTTGCTTAATCGTCTTCACCGGCTTGCTGTTCGGTCAATTTGTTTTTGGTGTAATTGACCTACCTCCATCTTTCATAATGAGCATATCCATCACACCCCTGATAGTTCCAGGTCTGATTGCAAGAAGAGAGGAGAAAATAATTGAGAGTAAAGATAAAAATGCCCCATCATTTATTATGAGTCTTGGCGCTTCAGCTTCGGCCAGAGGTGGGAATATCCTTGAATCCCTGAAATATCTGACAGCTCACGATTTTGGTGCTTTAACTCATGATATTCGTGCTTTATATAAACGTCTCAATACAAGAATAAACAAAAGGAGGGCTTGGGAGAAATTTGCGATAGATACAAACAGCAATCTCATTTACAGGTTTATAGATATGTTTGTTGAAGCAATAGGGTTGGGCAGCGACCCAAAAGATGTGGCAGAGATAATATCTGACAATTTTATCACAATGAACAACCTTAGAGTCAGAAGGGCTCAGACATCTAGCTCTTTTGTGGGTATAGCGTACGGCGTAATAATAGGGATCGCATTCTCCCTTTACATCTCCTATGGTGTGGTTGAGTCAATGAGTTCGTTGTATTCTTCATTGGAAGTTACATCCCAGTTTCTTGGGTCTTTGCTTTATACTGTGCCGGAAGAAGACTTGAGCTTGGTTCATGGTATGATCTTCTTCATTCTGCTTTTCCACGCCATTCTCTCAAGCATTTCCATCAAAATAATGGATGGAGGACGATTCATGAGTGGACTTGTGCATATGGTTGGTATGACTTGGTTTGCAGCTATAAGTGGGTATTTGAGTCAAAAAGTAATAACCTCGCTTCTTCAGATTAGTTGAGAATCTTGTATTTTTTTACAACTTTCGAAATATTTTTATATCATCATCACAACAATAGTGAGCGGTGAGAATATGTTAGACTCGCCCTATCTTTTCACCATCGATCCTCATATCTTGAGAAGCATAAATAAAAGTGGACTGAGGAAGAGAGTCCTGATGCATCTGGATTCGGTTTACCCTAATGCTGATTATCTTGCCAATATAGCTAGGAGAATTGGCAGTGATCCTTCCAATGTTCTGGGTTGTTTGAGGGGTATGGGGAACCGGTATAATGGGAGCAGTTCACTCATCGAATTAGGGCTTGTAGAGGTTCTGGAGAGAGAGGGGTATAAATATTATCGTATTACTGATCTCGGCAGGAAAGTGGTCAAGTATGTGAAGGAAGTGTACAGGAGTGTCTATTGATGCTTATGCAGAAGGCAGCCGAGATTGATGAGGCAGTGGATTTTATATATGGTTATCTAATTCTTAAGTCTTACATTTTCAGACTTAAAACCAAGGTGCAGGAGACGACATATCCAAATGAGGATTATGCCAGTCTCTGGAGAGATTTTCTGAATGGAGTCGATTTTAAAGAACTTCTGTCGGACGCAGTGGGGAGGATATCCAACCCTGTTGATGGAGGGATTATCGATATCTACGATACTATGGATAGAGCATCCTATTTCGCCCTCATACATGCTCAGCATCCCAATATCACGCTCGGGTTCATCAAAGATGCCGATCTATGGAACATATGGCTTGAGAATGGGATCTATAAGGCCGCAAGGGAGACAATTGCTGACTTGCTGGAAATCGGGAAAGGAGACAAGATTATCGACTTTGGGTGTGGAAGTGCATCACCTCCATTCTATGCAGAGATCGTTGGATATACGGGTTACTATGGGGGCATAGATCTCTCTAAATCTATGTTGAATATTGCTGAAACAAAGGTCAGGAATCTGGGTTTGTATGAGTGGGTCAATCTCAAACTGGATTCTGTAGATGCTAAACAGGAATTCAAAAGAAAATACGACATTGCCATAATTTCGTCAGTCCTTGAATACATTGGAAGTATTAAAGGTGTTTTGAGAAACTCGCTGGAAGCTATCGATTACGAAGGTGAAATTGTAGTTTTCTCAGAGCTATTTTCAGACATTGAACCTGAAAAAATCAATATATTCAAACTCTATTACTCACTTATACCCTCATTTAATGGTTTTCCATCAGTCTCTGGAATACTAGAGATACTGTATGAAATGGGGGTAAGTTATAGCCACAGGTTGATTGGAAAGCACATCCTCCTGATTGATGTTGAAGGAAAATAGTCTATTCTTTACCCTTTTCAACCTCCTCTAACGCCTCTAAAAGCAATTTGCCATTCTCGGTAACCCTAACAAGCTTTTTACCATCAGCCCTGGCGAATGTGACCAGTCCAGCATCCTTTAATTTTTTGAGTCTTGCATATACCGTCGGATATTTTAAGCCACTTTTCCTGCTGATCTCCGCCACATACATTTCTCCAGAGCTCAACATTTTCATAATATCTATATGCTTTACAAATACTCTTATAACATCTCTGTTTACCATATTTCCACCCTTTGGAATATTATTGGGTGTACACGAAACTTAACATAAAAATAATAGCAAATAGACTAAATAAATATTTCTATAGTGTGTTCAATTACATGGAGATAAGTGATTATAGGAGGTTGCTGATCAACAAAAAGTCTGTAAGTGGTCAGTTGTTCGTTAAAACCCTGTGATGCAGGTGTTTTTGGGTCTTCATCTATTACTATGTCGGGTGATGTTTGGATTGCCAGAACTCTAAAGTAATGCTCTATAACCTCTCTCAATGTCTTTGTTGCTACGCTGAAGTCTCCTGAATCGGTGACATTAACGTTAGTTCCCCAAGTTATTGTGGGATCTACTGGCTGACTGGAGAAGGAAAAACCTGTGGGAGACGTAAACCCCTGAGGTTTCTGGTATGTCATGTTTGCATCGACTGAGAGCAAGTCGAGAGTATATGTGTCGCTTCCTATATCCCAATCAAAGCCATCTGTGGTCTGCCACGATTCATACCATGTATCGTTTCCATAAACAACTGCTACCTCAAAATGGTTATATCCTCCACCTTGCGTCTTCTTCATTAGTATAAGCAACTCAGGGTCAGTATTGGTTCTCCATATTAGGTCGAAATTTGAACTCAGACCGACAAAATTTATCTCGAATTCATTGATTGGCTCTTCGTCAGTGGTATTCAGTCTACTGATCCTTATAGGCAACCCATAAACTTTGCTTACGGGTGCGGATTTCACAGCCATAACTGCAATGATTGTGTTATTTTCTTCGTCAACAGTTGTGACTTCCGCATCGCTTCTCTCCTCGAAATACTTCTTCCATCCCTGCCAGAACTCGCTGTTAATCTGAATTTTCAGGTAGTCGCATTTTAGCGGATTGATAAATCTGGAGTCAAGGGATGCATTTGGATATACAACCTTCAACCCGTCTTTCTTAACTCCCATCTCTATGACACCATCTCCAGCGGCTGAAGCTCTCGAGGCTATCTTGACTATTGGAAGAGTCAGCGTATCCACCTTGTAATGGAATTCTGGAGGAGAAAGCATCACAACACCTTTTCCACGCTTCTCCCAAACACCTCCACCTTCGTAACCTATCAGTACATCTCCTAGTTTAACTGTGACTCTACCAATACTGGAGGAGTATATGACTTTCTCTTCGCTACCATTGAAGACTGCCCATATTGTTAGATTGTTTCCCCCACTTTCGATATTCAGCGAGCCCCCATTAAGATTAAAGCTGAGGATTTGGGAAGGAGTATCACCTAGTGCAGACTTGCTGGTGGCGTAATCTAACAAAGTCATCTGAATCTCCGATATTTTTATACGAGACTCCATAAGAGTTGATGAGATGTATGGAGAGGTAGTTACGAATATAATGGATGCTGCCAGAGTAATTATTCCAAAAGCCAGAAGCCATCCTGTAACTTCTGAAACACCCTGATCCACTGCCATCACTTCATCACCTCAGAAACTCAACTTTGAGCAAAGCAGTCTTAACCAGAAGTTTGCTAGGAGCTTCTGCCTTAACGTACGTATCGTTGCTTTGGAGTATTTGGAAGTTCTCTTTTTCAAGAATCTCCTTCCACAGTGTGGCATACCTAGATATTATCTGTACTGTTCTATTTTCACTCTCAAAGACTCCCCCACCTAGGTTATCGACTCTTATCCTCAGCACGCCTTTTCCAGATGTGGACCCAGTACCTGTTAGCTGGATAATCGGGAAAATGGTGACATTCCCGGAATTCAGAACTGGAGGATCAATCAACACAATCTTGTTTCCGCTGAAATTGGCAAAAACTCCTCCATTCTCGATGGAGAATTCTGTATTGCCTTTGTAATAAATGGAGCCAACATAAGCTACAGAATTGTTTATAATTACGTAGGAATTGTTTTCAAGGTTAAAAAACCCCTCGTAAGTTTTCAATTCTGTGCTTCTGACAGATACGCCCTCGAAAACGACCTTCTCAATATTTGTGTGGAGAAGAATAATTGAATTTCTCAGTTCCTTTTCGTGATTGGAAGCGATGAGACTATCGGTTATATTCTTGTATCCAGAGAATATGAGAGCTACAGCTAAAGATACAATTGCTAGAATTAATATTATACCGACTTGGGTTGAGACACCATCATTTTTCAAGATTCTTAACCTCCAGCTTACCGGTCGTCATATTATATACTAGGTAAGTAGATATGCTTGTTGCGGCACTCTCTGTAACGTTTATTTTCGAACTTATAGGTGCATTAACCTCCAGATCATCTTGTTTCAGTACGATCTCTCCTTTTCTAAGTTCAATGAGGTACTGCTTTCCTCCAATGTATTGTGGAATCTCCAGTTTCTTTTCAATTGTCATATTTCCTGGATAAATGGTAAGCAAATATACGGTATGCACATCCCTGGCGATCTTAGCTGCTACATTCTGCATGGTTGAGAGCTTGCTGGTTTTTTCGGCTTCGCTGAATACTGTGTGAAAGTTTATAAGCACGATTGCTACAAGTATGGACGTAATGGAAAGCAGAAAAAGGGACTCTATTGTTTGAGTAACACCACTATTAACTTTCTTGGTCACATAACTACTTGAACTCGAACTCCTTTTCGAAGTATTGTATTTCTCCATCCTTTTCCACCACCGCTCTGACAACATACTTTATCTTTTTCTCGAAAATCCAGTCTGATGGCTGTAAAACTGTATAGTCTGCATTTCCTTTTTTAAAGTTCCAATACGCGTCATCACCTGATTTGATTATCTCCCCCTCATACTTTCCATCGTTATTTGTAAGACCTGATATTCCACTGTAAATGGTCACCCCATCGCTCTTTCTGAATATTGTTATGTTAACAAGAGCATCAACAATCGGTGTTTCAGTACCTTGGTGCTCATCATCACTTATCCAGACTCTCAGCTTTATTTCCAGCTTGTCGCCTTTAGGCTTCGCTTCTAGTGTACCCTCCCAGTCTGCCCCGGTTCCAGGAGGGGAAACGGAATTGCTAAAGGTTACAGTTATACTCTGAAAAGCCGAGCTTCCATTCTTGTATGTTATCGCTTTAAGTGTATGGGACCCATCCTGATAACTAGAGGTATTTAGAGTGAAATTCCAAAGTTCGGAACCTGATGGGTTCATCTCCCCTAGATAGTTGCCATCCAGGTAAAGGGATGTTGAAGTGCCGTTTGCCATAACCGTAACATTGACAGTACCGTTCAGAATGTATCCTTCACCGGGATATACAAAATTCACATAAAGGGACGCATTTCCACCTGAGAAACCGGAGCCTGAGGGAGCTTCGATTATCGTGCCATTAACTAGGGTTTTAAAAATGTTTAGCTCCTTAGTAAATGTGGATTCTCCATCTGAGTAGGATATGGTCATGCTGAGCGTCAGATTATATGCTGGGACAACTTTGGCAGCTTTAGCCAGCATAAAAGCATTGAATGCCAGCACAAGTCTGCTTGGTGTGGGGACGTTATCTGAAAAATCCTGTCTGTGTCCACCCATATAAACCACATGCCCATTTTCGAAGGGAGCATAAGCCAGCACAACATAATCTCTTCCACTGGTATTTGCCAGATATACTGTATCAGGGTTGTGGCTGGTTACAAATCTAAAAGCAGGAGTGTGCCCGCTTCTTGGGGGAATCTCCCCATCAACTGTGTATGTCTGGGAAATGAATAGGGTTGCATTATTTGTGAATATGGTATCCATTATGACTGCATTAATCGTTTTAGCTTCATTTTTCTCAGAACTACTCAAGGGTTCCACACCTATGAATCCTATCCACGGGTGCTGGTTTCCATCAGCATTTTCTATTGTGGCATCTACAGTTTCAACTCCATAGCACTCAACATGGTAGACACCTCCACCCTCCACCCACTTGAGTATCTTGTAGGCTGCCGTTGTAGTGACGTTTTTATTGGGGTCAAATGCATCGCTGATATCTGTATGTGGTGTAAAGAGAAGGTCTATTTCATTTAATGCTCCCTGCTCTATTTCAGTATTGTTGAGAAGGGTGAACTCGTTTTCCGTCAATCCTGCCTCTGTGAAGTAATCAACAATTATGTCAATATTCTGCTGGTCTTCGGGATAAATGGCGATTTTTGGGGCTTCAAGCATGTAAACCGTCCAGTTGTATCGCAATGTTTCATTTAGGTAATATATATCAAGACTCTTGTTAATGGCCTCTTGAAATATCAAATCTCTTACTTTAACCCCTCCAATTGTATTATCCAGATCTGAAGCATCGATGAGAAATGCACCTCCTTTTAGGGAAATGGTGGAAACATTGGGTGAGATTAACGTTTTGTTTTTACCGTCTACCACCTTTGATGCTGAAACTGTTATGCTGTAGGGTATTCCATAAGGATCATTCGTTCCGTCTCTTGCAGAACCTCTAGGGTCCTGAATCAGTCTGTAAACTGGAATCGCTTCGTCATCAAGCAAAGTTGCATTTTCATTTCTACTGTTGAGTATTCTGTAAGTTAAACCAAATATTTTTGCAGTGTAGATGTCGTTATTTGAATCTCCATCTCCTAAAAACCATTGATTGTCATCAGTTGGGATAATAAGGGAGCCAGACTGAAATTCGTGACTAATCATTGCAACAACCGCTCCTCGGGTCTGGTTGTAGACATAAACCCTTTCCACTTTAGTTGCGCTGACATTTATCTCAATGTCCACTGCCACTCCATGATCGGCGTAGACATCTTCAAGCAATTCAGCTAACTTCTCCATCTGATTTCTTAACATCAGTGTAGCGTTCTCCTCGCTTATTTTCTCTTTTATAATGTAATCCAATAGTTCATCAGCTTCATCGTCAATTATTGTGACCAGATCTCCAATTCTTATTCTCTCCTGAACTTTTATAACAGCAGGGAGGTTGAGGCTGAAAAGGATGTTGTTTGCGAGCACAACAATAATGGCCAGTCCTATTGACATTATGAACGCCGTTAGGAGTATTAGCTGACCTCCTTGATGGGGCTCCTGTTGACTCCGCCGACCATGCTGGCGCTTCACGTTTTCCATGGCTTCACATCCTCCATAAAGTCAACCTCACCTCTATTATGTTGTATAGATTGGTTGTGTTACCGTCTATGTCAAACGTTAACGTTTTGATGCCCTGATTGGCCGGATCGGAATCGTAAAGCGGAATTATTTTTGAAACTGTTACTGAGTTATCGGACGGATAACCATTCCAGACGAATATGGCGGTTCTGAAAGTTTTTGTTCCATTTATAATAGTAAAATACCCTATCTCTATGTTATATGCAATACCTTCTGTTTCTAAAGTCTGCTGAAGAAAGGTCTTGAGAGGCGCGGAATAGGGATAATCATAAACTCCTCCATACATCGGTTCTCCATCCCAGTAAAGCAGGGCCGATTTCATGGGGGAGAAGCTCTCAACATCGCTTTTATAACACATTACGTTCAGTATATCGCTTCCATAGCTCTCCAGAATATTCTCAACTTGGACGTTTGCAGCAGAAGATGTTAGTGGTGTAAGCGGGATAGCTGAAACAATGAAGACAATTACAAGGGCGATAATCATTAGAGCCATTGCTGCTTCGAAGGTGAACGTCTGGGCTTTGTCATCTGCTGGAATTCTTACAATATCCTTTACCATACGATCACCTCCAGAACAAAACGCTCTGAGGTAGAAGGTGTTGCCAGAAACCTTTTAACATAGCCAAAATCTGCAAGCTCAGGCAAGGTTTTGCCGGAAGTGATGACGATATTTCCCGCTGTATCTTTTACTGAAATATTTATAGAAAATCCCTCATATCCCAGCGACTTGGTTAGGTTCTCATGGTCTTGGCTTAAAAATTCTTGAAGGGACGTGAAGTTGACAATATTTGGCTCTCCTGCACCGAATTCAATCAGCAAGTAGTCTGAAATAGCCTCAGCAATAAACTGCTTATCATTTCTTTCTTTTGCAAGTGGTGCGATAATATTGGTTGAGAGATAGAATATAATGTATACTCCCGCTAAAAATAGTGTTATTGCAATTAGGTAGTCTATACCAGCCTGACCTCTCTCCACTATTTAATGGCGTTTTTAGTGCCTTAAATAACTTTTTGAACGTCAATCGAAAAGAGTTTATTTTGATACATCTACAAAAAAAGCATGTCAAAAGTTTTACTGAAAAAAATTTCGAGTTATGGAGAATATGACGGCATCAAAGAATTTGTCAGAGAAGCTGTAGAAATTTTTGAACCAGAGTTACCCGAGGAGTTTATGATTAAGCCGAATTTTCTGAAGTTCTCGCAGCCTGAAGAGGGATGCATAACTCATCCTTTGGTTGTTAAAGCAGCAGTTGAAGTTCTGAAAGATCATGGAAAGCCGGTGGTTGCGGAGGGAGGATTTGGGAGAGATGATGCTGATCGGGTTTTTGATGCCTTCGGAATGCGGAATTGGGCGGAGTGCATAAATCTGAATGAATGTGAGTTTCTCAAAGTTGATGTCGGAGGAAAAGCCCTGAAAAGTGCCGATGTTTCCAAACCGGCTTACGAAATGGCTGCTATGAAACCTTTCGTAACCCTACCGAAACTCAAGGTGCATCATCTCGTGAAGGCTACATTGGGCATAAAAAACAACATGGGGTTTCTGAAGAAACCTGCCATATCTATGCATCCGAAAATTAACACCAAGCTTGTAGATTTGCTGGGTATTTTCAGGCCTGCCCTCACAATTATTGATGGTATTATCGGTGGTGAATCTTCTGAGAGCAATACAAAGCCTGTAGAACACGGCGTGATGATAGCCAGCGATGATGTGGTTGCTTGTGATGCTGTAGGAGCGTACCTCATGGGTCTCGACCCGATGGAAATAGGGTATCTCAGACAGGCCTTCGAGCGGGGATTTGGGGAAGCGAGAATTGAAGAGATCGATGTCGTCGGAGAGAGACTTGAGTCTTTGAGGAAAGAATATGGATTCTCAACATTCAGCAAGGTCTTGGGGTTCCTGAGACTCTGAATATCAGGACTTGAAGAGATACACTCCCACAAAATACAAAAAAAGCATCATTAGGATGCCGAGTATCAGGGCGAGAAATACCCCAAACCCTCTACTCATATCTGTATATGGGAAATAAAAGTATAATAAATTTTGCTAAAATTCAAATACTTCCTCGTAGAACCTTTTAACCATCCTCTGGTCCATTAGGAGCTCTTTCTCCTTGAGTATTTCTCTCTCAAGCTTTTTGAGAGTCACATGGACAGCAAATTCAACTCCCCAGCTTTCGCCGCTAGCGAAGAATGTACCTCTGTCGCTAGTCAGTTTTATGCGGACGTGAATAAGCGGGAGTCCTCTGAAGTTCTCCTTATGCCTCTTTATGTAGACAAACATTATTGTTCCTCCCAAGAACTCTCTGAACTTCCTGATAAATCTGTCTAGGTCATCAGCTATCTTCTGCTTGTCGAAGTCGTCCAGTGTGAGATCTCTTGTGATTATCTGGACACTGTACTCCATTGGAACTTTTTTCTTCAGCAGATGCTCCAGTATATCCTTTTTTATGACAATGCCCTCAGGAATGTCATCTTGGGTAATCACAACGCTTGATATTCTGTGCTCAACCATCTGCTCGATGAGGTCTGCAACGCTGTCATTTCTCTCTGCTGTAACAACAGGGTAGCTCATTATGCTCTCTACCATAATTGACAGGGTTTTCTCCTTCTCACCCTTACCATCTCCCATCCTTGCCCTCTTTTTCGGCACAAGAACTCTGTCAATTATGTCCCTGCCCGTAATCATTCCAACAACTTTGTTCTTGCTGTTCACAACAACAAGTCTATCAATTCCATTGTTTCTCATGACGGAGAGAGCCTTTGCGATGGTATCGTGGTTTCTGATGGTAATGACGTCTTTATTCATAACTTCTCTGACCTTCATATCTTTGAATTCGTCCTTGATGGTCCTGAGAAAGTCATTGATGTATATCACTCCATACTTTCCAGATTTTCCGTCTTCTCTGACGATCACGAAGGGTGTAGAGTCCTCAACGAACCTTCTGACCACATTTTCAACCGTCAGCTTATCTGGTGTGAGTATCCCAGTTCTTATTACGAAATTCCGGATTTTGGTTTCATGTGGATTTTTCATCACACTGCTTCGGATAAGCTCCTTCTCCCTGATAACGCCCAAAATTTCCTTACCATCCTTCACCAGTATGGCGTTGGCCTTTTCAGGGTCTAGCTTATCCATCAGATGAGAAATTTTTGATATAGTATCATCTGCATCTACAACCTCAAAATCGTACCTAACAAGCTCTTTTAAGTCACTGACCATGACTATCACCTCCCGATTTCCCAAAAAGAGCTGGCTTTAAATGGCTTTAAAAAATTATCTCAGGCAATCTCGTCGAACTCTACGTAATTCTCAGGGAGTTCTTCATTTGCGGCTTCATCAAGAACACTGTTATTCACGAATATGGGGCAGGACAGCCTTAACGCAATAGCTATACTGTCACTTGGCCGTGCATCGATCTCAAGTGCACCTTCGTCGTTTTTCCTGATTATAATTCTCGCATAAAATGTGTTGTCAACTAAGTCGTCAATAATTACTCGCTCCACCCGCAATCCAGCTTTTCTGATTATTTCACTTATCAAATCGTGGGTCATTGGACGGGGTGGAACTTGGCCTCGCAGAGCTGAATGAATTGCTATTGCCTCTGCAATTCCTATGTAGATGGGCAAAAGTCTGCCATCATCTGCCCTTAGCACCACAACGGGAGAAAACCCAACCACACTTGGGGCTGCAAATACTCCAAACACTTCTGCTACTCTTTCCATGACTGATTAGAGTTGTTTTTCCAACTATTTAACCCTTTTCAATGAGTGCAGTTTTGAATCTAGGATTGGAGGTCTGTTAATGGATTAAAATTGTAATTTTAAAATTAAAAAATAAAATTTTTAAAATGAATGTATCATCTCGCCCCACTTATGTACTTCAAGGCATCTCCAGTGACGGTGGATTCAACTGATTTGTTCAATTCACCATCATCGAGGAAATCGATTGTATCGTAGATAATCTGCTTTGTGTATTCAGGATTGTGTACGAAAGCTCCGGGCTCATGGTAGAGGAGGTTCAGATTGAAAGCTGCACCAAGTACGTCTTTGTCGCTCCAGTCCTTGTAAGCTTTGGGGAATATCTGCTCCTCAGGATTGGGTGATGGGTAGAAGTATGGGTAGGCGTGGAGGTTGTAGTAGATTCCCTTTTGGGCAAGTAGGTCTTCGATGACTTTCAGCGAAGCCTCAAATCCTTTTCTGTTCTGGTTGATTTCATCTATCAGTGCCTGTTTATCTGCATGGCATTTACTGCAAACGTCTTCATAGGCTTTTACGTCTTTAACCTCCCCATTTTTCTTTTCGACAGCTTCGAATGTGTGATCGTCATTGCTCATGTGGCATGCGACGCAAAGGTTCTCTATGCTTGCGTGGGGGTTAAATGAGGTATATTCCATATCTTCAAACTCATAAGCGATGGTTCTGAAAATAATTCCTCCGGCAGCAAGATAATGGGAGTTGAAAACCCCAAAGTGCTTTCCTTTGATCTCTTCTGTTTTCTTTATCACTTCTCCGCTACTCCTTCCAGAGTGGCACACCATACAAAGATTCGCTTTGCCCAAATCTGGGACTGCGGAAATCCTGTTCTCCGGCACAGAGTACTCAGCCACTTTCTCGAATTTGCCCGGATCTCTCAGTTGAAAACTTCCATCCTCAACTTTATGACAGGCCCAGCAGTAGAGCATCTCTTTCTGCTTGCCCGTGTAGAGGAATGTGTTGTTTTCTGGGTTGTAATTTTCTGGATCAGCAACAAAGTTTCTGAACCCTGTTGAGGTGTGACATTTCTGGCATGGCAGCCTGTTGCCACTCTTAAAGTCATAGTGAACCCATGCAGGAGCTTTCTCTTCTGTTACTGCTGCACTTAAATCCTTCTCCTTCAATTCAAGCAAATATCCACCGTGAGCAGATTTGCCCCACTGTTCCATCCTCACAGCAGCTTCTTTCGAGAAATGGCAGCCCTGACATCCAAATTCGGGGTTCACATTCACTCCCTCAATCTCGTCAGTATTTGGGTTATCGTAGTGCAGCGACAAGGCCTTTATGAACATGGACTCTATTGCTTTTCCAACTATCTCCTCAACGTTTGGCGTTTCTTTGGCCACAGGCGTTTCCGTTACTTCTGGAGTAGGCGTTGGTGAAGGTGTGGGCGAGACTTTACCCTCTTCCTGTGCACAGCCCACGAAAAGTATTGTTAGGGCTATCAGAAACAGCCCTAGATAAATCCTTTTCTGCCTTTTCATCGAAAGGTTTACTTGTTTTGAGATTATATAAATATTTTTTCATCCTAATTATTGGTATATCTTCCAATAGCATTCTTAGATTTATTATATAAACCCAGAGATAATAGCATTATTATCAGTTGTGAAAAATCTTAGCTAACCCGGAGAATTGTTTTAAATAAATTTCATTAATCTGGCATTCATGCCCCATATCTTCGACCCTGGTAACGCTCACGAGCTCGAATCAGAAAAACGCAGGAAGATCTTACCAGTTGAGCCATTCATTAATCTCGCAAAAAGGCTACCAGAAGAGATGAGAAAGGTCGCATTCGATATCGGTGCCGGGACGGGTTATTACACGGTCCCATTATCTAGAATCTTTGAGAAGGTTTATGCAGTCGAAATAAGCAGTGAAATGGCTCTGTTCTTAAGAAAGAGGCTGGAAGAAGAGGGTGTTGAAAATGTGGGCATAATCGTAACTGGAAAGCCCCCAGATATTAATTTCAGGATAAATTTATGTCTTTTCTCAAATGTACTGCACGAGATGGAGCAGCCACAGGAATATCTCAACTGGGCTGCTGAAAAGAGTGATGTGGTTGTGGTGATAGACTGGAAGAAGGTGGAGACCGAATTCGGACCACCACTGGACGAGAGAATTGAGGAGGATGCTATAGTAAAAATGCTAGAATCAGCAGGGCTGGAAGTTGAAAGGCTAGACGCATACCCATATCATTACTTTCTAGTTGCTAAACGGTTAGACATTCCAGTAGTTAGAGAATGAAGTAAAGAGCCAGGGACTGTATGGATCCAATTATGAATCCCAGCAAAGCTCCAGAGAACTCAATAAATCTGAGCTCTTTTTTGGCGAAGGTTTTGAAAAGATGCTCAACTTCATCCTCCGTCACTTCTTCGGCTTTCTTGACTATGAGCTCCTTCAGATCTATGTTGCTGGCCACTTTCTTGGAGAATGCATCCCTCACTAACCCAGTCACTGAATCTGCAATGGTGGCAGCAATTTTTTCTGCTATGCCGTATTTGGCAGCTATGCCGTTCAATACCGGGAGGTTGAATACTCCTTCAATTCTCTCCTTGATGCTGCTTTCAGCGTATGATCTGAGAATTGCTCTGTCGAGAATGTACTGAAAATCTTCTTCATTCAGGATGTTGCCGACAGACTCCAGCAAACTCTCTATGATCTCCTCACTTCTTGATGGTATCAACCCCTGAATCTTAAATCCCAAGATGTTTACGGGTTTTCTGGGATGAAAAAGCAGTTCTATTGCAATAACGTTAGTCAGATAGCCAATGAATGCTCCCAGTAATGGAGGTATTGCGTAAATCAGCATTAAAGAGTGGTAAAAAAGAGGATATAAAAAACTTTCACAAATCTTTCAGCTTTCAGAAGATCTGAGGAGCCACGTACTCTCCGAAAACTTCTCTGAGTGCCTGAGTCATCTCACCAAGAGTGGCTTTTGCTTTCACAGCTTCCAGTATATATGGCATCAGGTTCTCGTCCTCTTTCTCTGCTGCCTTTCTGAGATCATCAAGAGCTTTCTCCACTTTGCTCCTATCTCTGCTCTCTCTGAACTTCCTAAGCCTCTCGATCTGTCTTCTCACGATCTCCTCATCAATTCTGAGGATTTCAACGCTGATTTCCTCTTCGATCTGATACTTGTTGACTCCTACGACTGTCATCTCTCCACTATCAATGGCTTTCTGCTTTTCATAGGCTGAACGCTGAATCTCACGTTGCACGAATCCACTCTCTATTGCCTTCACCATTCCGCCCATCTCATCGATCTTCTCGATGTACTTCATCGCCTCCTCTTCAATCTTGTCGGTCAGCCATTCAACGTAATAGCTTCCGCCCAGTGGGTCAATAACGTCAGCCACACCGCTTTCTTCAGCTATTATCTGCTGGGTTCTCAAGGCAATCCTAACTGCCTTCTCTGTGGGCAGTGAGAGGGCCTCGTCAAAGCTGTTAGTATGTAGGCTCTGCGTTCCACCAAGCACTGCTGCTAAAGCCTGGAGAGTGACACGAATGATGTTGTTCTCGGGTTGCTGTGCCGTAAGTGTGCAGCCAGCGGTCTGTGTGTGGAATCGCAACATCATCGAACGGGGGTTCTTTGCGTTGAACCGATCCTTCATTATTTTTGCCCACAGCCTTCTGGCAGCCCTGAACTTTGCAACCTCCTCAAGGAGATTGTTGCCGGCAGCAAAGAAGAAGCTCAGACGTGGAGCGAATTCGTCAACATCTATTCCTCTCTCAATAACTTTCTCAACGTAGGTTATACCATCTGCAAGTGTGAAAGCAACTTCTTGAACTGGTGTAGCTCCGGCTTCTTCCATATGGTAGCCTGAAATGCTGATGGAGTTCCACTTTGGAACCTCTCTGGCGCAGTAGATGATTATGTCGGTTGCAAGCCTCAAAGAAGGTTCAGGTGGGAAGATGTAGGTTCCTCTGGCTATGTACTCCTTCAACATATCATTCTGAACCGTTCCACGGAGCTGCTCTTTGGAAACACCCTGCATCTCCGCAACGGTGATGTACATGCTGAGAACTTGGGCTGCTGTTGAGTTAATAGTCATGGAAGTGGAGACCTTACTGAGAGGGATGCCATCGAACAGAGTTTGCATGTCTTCAAGTGTGTCGATGGCGACACCCACCTTTCCGACTTCACCAAGAGCCATGGGATGGTCGCTATCGTATCCAATCTGGGTTGGAAGATCGAAAGCAACGCTTAAGCCTGTCTGACCCTGCTCAAGCAGGTACTTGTAGCGTTTGTTGGTCTCCTCAGCCGTCCCAAAACCGGCATACTGACGCATCGTCCAGAGTCTTCCGCGGTACATTGTTGGATATACTCCGCGAGTGAATGGATAGGTTCCAGGATAGCCGAGTTTTGCTTCATAATCTATATCTACATCCTCAGGAGTGTAGAGCCTATCCACAACAAAGCCACTTACAGTCTTAAATTCCTTCCTCCTCTCAGGAGACTTCTGGAGGAGCGGCTCCACATACTTCTCCTCCCACTCTCTCTTTTTCATATACAATCACCTCACATAGGCAATAATCTGCCCGGCGCCAACCTTATCGCCTTCCTTGATGAGCAACTCAACAACACCATCAGCCGGGCTTACAATTTCATTTTCCATCTTCATAGCCTCAAGGACAACTATAGGCTCACCAGCTTTAACATTCTCCCCAGCCTTTTTCAGGATCTTAACAATGGTTCCGGCCATCTCAACTTTTATTTCCTTGCCATTCTCAGGGTTTTCAGGGTTTCCTTTGCTACCGCTTCTGCTCTCAGCAGGTTTTCCGTTTGAACTTCCTGAACCTCCTGATGTACCTGATGTTCCTGAAGGTTCTATAATCAGAAGAAGTTGTCCTGTAGCAACCTTATCGCCATCGCTGACCGAAACCTTTGCAACCTTCCCAGAGACAGGGGCGGGTATTTCATTCTCCATCTTCATAGCTTCAAGGACTAGCACCGGCTGTCCTACCTCAACCTCGTCGCCCTCTTTTACCAGAACTTTAACAACAGTTCCTGACATTTCTGCTTTAATCTCACTTCCAGCGGCAACATCAACCTTCTTTCCAACTTTAATGGCTTCTTTCTCTTTTCTTTCTTCTTCTAGCTCGATTACTGCCTTCTTACCGTTAACTTCAACCAAAAATTTTGAAGGAGCGATCTCTTCAACTTCCACTTCGTAAACTTTGCCCTGCACTGTGACCCGGTATTTCATGAAACCACCTCTACTGGCCCTTCTTTCACCTCAGGTTCATCCTAGACAAGATCTTCCAGTAGCTGACCTCTCTACGGATCTCTATGGGCCTCTCAGCTGTGTCCAGTAAATATTTGTGAATGGCAGCCATCGCTGCAGCGAATTCTTCTGCGTTCAGCATTTTTCCACCTCAGAGGGGTATGTTGCCGTGCTTCTTTGGCGGGAGCTTCTCTCTCTTCGTCTCAAGAATTCGAAGAGCGGTGATTATCTTGCTTCTGGTGAATTTAGGATCAATTACGTCATCCACGTAGCCTCTCACCGCTGCTCTGTAGGGGTTGGCAAACTTCTCCCTGTACTCGGCAATTTTCTGTTCCCTCATAGCTGCCGGATCCTCAGCCTTAGCAATCTCTTTTCTGAACACAATTTCTGCAGCTCCTTCAGGACCCATGACTGCTATCTCAGCTGTCGGATATGCATAAACGACATCAGCTCCAAGATGCTTGCTACCCATGGCAAGATAAGCTCCTCCATAAGCTTTCCTGACTATGATTGTTACTAGCGGCACTGTAGCTTCGCTGTAGGCATAGAGGATCTTGGCACCGTGTCTTATTATTCCTCCATACTCTTGCTGAACTCCCGGCAGGTATCCTGGCACATCAACGAAGGTTATGATTGGGATGTTGAACGCGTCGCAGAAACGAACGAAGCGGGCTATCTTATCGCTGCTATCCACATCTAGCGTTCCCGCGTAGTACTTGGGGTTGTTGGCAACTATTCCAACGGTTTTTCCATCCATTCTGGCAAAACCCACAACTGCGTTGGGAGCGTAATGAGCATGAATTTCGAAGAACTCTCCATTATCAACAACTGCTGTTATGATATCTCTGGCATCATATGGCTTCTGGGGATCATCAGGGAGTATTTCGTAAATTTCCGGTGTTGTCCTTCCAGGATCGTCTCCTGTTTCAACAACTGGCGGGTCTTCTAGGTTGTTAAGGGGTAGGTAGCTGATGAGCTTTCTGACAAGCATCATCGCCTCCTCATCATCCTCAGCAACCAGATGGCAGTTTCCACTCTTAACTGCGTGAGCCTGCCAGCCACCCAGCTCCTGAGGTGTTACATCCTCTCCTGTCACAGTTTTGATGACGCCAGGACCGGTGATAAACATGTAACATCCGGGATTTTTGGTCATGACAATGAAATCACCAATTGCAGGGCTGTAAACGGCGCCCCCTGCACAAGGACCCATGATCACGCTTATTTGAGGTATCACGCCACTTGCAAGAGTATTGCGGTAGAATATATCTCCGTAGCCCTTTAGGGCGTCGACACCTTCCTGAATCCTTGCACCACCGCTGTCATTGAGGCCTATAACTGGAATACCAAGTTTCATGGCGAAGTCTAGGAGGTATGCTATCTTCATTCCGTGCATCTCTCCCAAGCTACCTCCCATTACGGTAAAATCTTGGGCAAAGACTGCCACAGGCCTCCCATCAATTGTTCCGTATCCCGTCACAACACCGTCTGCGGGAAGGTAAACCTTATCCAATCCGAAATCGGTGTTTCTCTTCTCCACAAATGGATTTACTTCAACAAAGCTTCCGGGGTCGAGAAGCAGTTCGATTCTTTCCCTTGCTGTAAGTTTGCCCTGATCATGCTGCTTCTTTATCCTTTCATCTCCACCCATCTGTTTGATTTTCTCTTTCTTAGCGTAAAGATCCTCAAGAAGTTCTTTCTTCAAATTTATCCCTCCACAAACTCCAGTAAAACACCTTTGGTGCTTTTGGGATGCACAAAGGCGACCTTTTTGCCACCGGCTCCAATTCGGGGCTTCTCATCTATGAGTTGTAAACCGTTATTTTTGGCATTTTCAAGAGCCTTTTCTATATCTTCAACATTTACAGCAATATGATGAATGCCCTCTCCTCTCTTCTCCAAGAATTTGGCAATTGCACTGTCTTCCGAAGTTGCTTCCAGTAGTTCGATTTTGGATTCACCAACAGGGAGCATGGCAACCTTAACTTTCTGCTCAGACACTTCTTCAATCTCTTTGAGCTCAAAACCAAGCTTTTTGTAGGTTTCGATTGCTTCATCCAAATTTTTAACAGCTATTCCAATATGGTCAATTTTTCTGATCAAGCTCATCAGACTTTCACCTCCTTTTTAAGCTTTGGTACGTTCTCCTTAATGAAGTCTATTATTTCTGGAAGTGGTGTACCTGGGCCGAAAATCTTCGCTACGCCTATTTCCTTAAGCTTGGACACATCCTCTGGCGGAATTATCCCTCCAAGCAGTATCAGGACATCTTTGTTTGGTTCTATTCCTCTCTTCTTGAGCTCATCTACAACCAGAGGCGTGAGTTCTAGATGAGCTCCGCTGAGAATGCTGAGCCCAACCACATCAACATCCTCCTGCAATGCCGTTTCAGCGATCTCAGCCGGTACTCTCCTTATTCCAGAATATATAACTTCAAAACCGGCATCTCTCAAAGCCCTTGCGACAACCTTAGCCCCTCTGTCATGCCCATCAAGGCCGGGCTTGGCTACAAGAACTCTAATTTTCCTTTCCATTACTCTCCTCCCCCGTAAAAGTGATTACAACAAAAGCCATCATTAAAAAGTAATAAATACCTTTCGAATTTGAATTGAAGGGCGGAACGTTTATTTTCCAAGTACTCAGAAACCAACATAACCAGACATAGACTGAACGTAGGGCTCGTGGGGTAGCGGACATCCTCGGGGGCTTCGGACCCCCGGACCCGGGTTCAACTCCCGGCGGGCCCGTACCACTTTTTAATGGTTATTTAGGGAATGGTACAGGTTGGTACAAGTATCAATCTCCGTTTCCTGTCAACTTTGCCATTCATCGCTGCGGCGTGAAACAGCAGTATCCAATTTCGTCACATCTCCTCTTAATCTCATCCCATAGCTCTTCAGGTAGTGTTTGAACAGCCAGCGGATAGAGAATCCTGTCTTCCTTGTATATGTGTTTGGGAAGCTCCTCAACAATGTAATCTGCCAGTTTCTTGATCCTTCCAGCAAATTCGGAATACTCATAGCTCTCCCACTCCTTTGCAATGCGGTAAAGTTCCTTCTTCCTGGGCTTCAGCTCGTCATGCTCCTCCTTCATAATCTCAGGAGGCTCAACAATTCCATGCTCTTTCAGGGCGGGGAAAAGGACAGCTTCTTCCCTCTCGTGGTGCTTGTCTGCTTCAACGAGATGTTCGGCGATGTGCACAAGCAGTTCCAGCTCATCCTCCACCTCATCGAAGCTCTTTGCTGTGCTGATTCTCTCATTAACTTCTCTAAGCTTGTCAAGGAAGTTCAGGATCATCTTGTGCTCTTCCATCAGCGTGTGTATTGGATGTCCTGGCTCCAGCTCCATCTCAATCTCTTCAAGGTTTTCCCTCAAAATCTCTAGATGTACATCACAGAGCTTCCTCATCTCCTGACGTGACACGCCTTCCTGGATCATTTCCTGTTCTATGAGCGCAAGCTCTGCCGGCGATACACTTTTCAGCACATCCTTAGCTTCTTCTTTCAGCTCTTCAAGATCCTTAAGGCTTTTGAGGTCTCTCAAAAGCTTCTTCACCTTCTCCTTCTTTTCACCATTGCCGCTCAATTTCTTAATGGTGAATATCCACTCCTCCGGGCCCTGCTTTTCGTAATTCCATTCAAACAGCCCGGCATATTCTGCACTGAACATATAGTAGAGGGGCTTGGGTTCATGATCGTTAATTATCCTGAGAACATCTCCCTCGCCTAAAGCATTCCACATTTCCATTATTTTGCCATGCCTCTCAGGTGGCGGCAGATTTCTCAAATCTAGGGTTTTAATTTCACTCATACTTTCACCTCAAAACTACTTGAACGAGGGGTTACTTAACAGTGTTCACTAAGATTTTCGGTTTTTAAATGGAATATCCATATTACCACTGCGTATGGTTACAACCGCAACTTTCAAGCCATAACTTTAAAACTGAGGTTTTTCAAGGGTAAGGTGTATGAGGATCGTCCACATTTCTGACGTCCATTTCGGATTTGAATTGCTCAAGGATAAGGTTGAAAAAGCAATAAAGCAGATAAACGATCTCGAACCTGATATAGTTGTTCTAACGGGAGATATAAGTCTCTGGGGAATTCATCATGAGTTCAGGGATGCATATGAGACTTTTTCAAACCTGAAGCCAGATCTTTTCGCCATACCGGGAAACCACGATGCAAGAAATGACGGGATTAAATACTTCAGACTTTACTTTGGAAAGCACAGGAAGGTTTTGAAGATTGATAACGCCGTCTTTATTGGAGTCGACAGTACACTACCAGACTCAGACGATGGTTACATCGGACCAGAACAGAGAGAGTGGATTGCAAAGAAAGTCAGGGAGAACTGCATCAACATAATCGCAATGCATCACCATGTCGTGCCAGTTCCCCATACAGGAAGAAACATGAATGTTCTGATAGATGCAGCCGAGACCGTGGAGGCATTAACTCTACACTGCCATGGAGGAATTGTTCTCGCAGGCCACAGACATGTGCCTTACTCCACAAAGCTCCTTAGAACCCACATTATCCATGCTGGGTCCCTGAGCTCTTATAAGGTGTTGATGCCAGATAACAACTACAATATTATTGAAATTGGGGAAGGGGAGATATCTCTGAAACTTAGATTCTTGGACCTGGGGGAAATAGAGATAGGGAAGTTTAGGCTGAAGCCGGAAACTCCAGAATCTCTGCTGAAATATCACAGACTGACCTCAACAAAAAAGGTCCTCTTTGTTTCGAGAAGAAACGCCTGCAGGACAAAGATTGCTGAAGCTTTGTTTAACAGAATATCTCCCGATAACATGCATGCCATAAGTGCTGGAACCGAACTTGCAAATGATGTTGACTTCTTGGCTTCAAAGATCATGGGAGAGATGGGACTTCCTTTGACAAGACCGAGAAAGTTGAGCAGTGATTTGTTGGAGGATGCCGACTACATCGTTTCACTCGATGAAGATATCAGGGCGGATGAGTTCTGGGATATTAATACGCCAAAAGATGAGGATGAATGCAGGAAGGTGGTCAAAGAAATTGATGAAAGGGTTAGAGAACTGGTAAGAAAAATTTTAATTTAAACGCACGTCACGTGGGAGGCGGACAGAGACTACAACGCCTCCCTGAACATACTGGAGTGGGGCTGGGACGGTCCCTGACTGTGGAGGGGGACCCTCTACACTACTTGCCAGATGGGTTCATGGCAATTCAATGCTCACTATTACCTAATTCTTCTTCAGGATTTCAGGAAAACTCCACTCACAGAAATTCTCTCGAATACATAATTATAAATACGCCAACCAGCACCACCAAGGCACCTATCACATCGTACCTGTCTGGAACTATTCCGTCAATTTTCCATCCCCATAGCAGTGACATAACAACAAAAACACCTCCATAGGCTGCGTATACTCTCCCAAAGTGAGCTGGCTGGAACGTGGGAACGACGCCATAAAGGATCAGAAGAAGTGCCCCGGTAACAGCATAAATTATCTCCCTGCCTTCTCTCAGCCACAACCAAACCCCGTAACCGCCACCTATTTCAAAAATACCTGCAATTATGAAGAATATGGCTGATTTGAATATCTTCAAGGCATCCATGTCTCAGCTTTAACGAACTTCATTAATATTTGTATTGAACTGTTGTGGCCTAACGCTAATGGAAGAATGCAAGAGTCTTAACTCTCTTTTTCGGAGAACAGCTCAAATTTAGATTTGAACAATTCAGTAATCATGGTTTTCGGGCAATCAGAAGTTGGAGATAAGGGAAGGGGAAAGATTTGGAAAGGTATGGAAATCAATTTATATTATACCCTTCAGATTAATTTGCATGAAAACTGTCATTCTCGCTGGTGGTAGTGGAACTAGGCTCTTTCCCATAAGCAGAGAATATTTTCCAAAGCAGTTTATCAGGTTCTTCGATTCTCGATCTTTATTTCAGAAAACTGTTGAAAGAGCGCTAAAGCATTCTAATCCCGACGAGATTTTTGTGGTCACCAACACCAAGTACAAGTTCATTGTTAAAGAACAGCTGGACGAGCTTGGTGTTAAATGTAGAATAATGGAGGAACCTGAAGCCAAAAATACGCTTCCAGCAGTGGTTTGGGCTGTTAAAGATATGAAAGATACGGTGTGTGTCCTTCCTTCAGACCATCTGGTTGGAGAAGATGATTATTTGAAAGCTGTCAGAAGTGCAGAAAAAATTGCTGACAGGTTTCTGGTAACATTCGGTGTGAAACCAGATAGGCCCCATACTGGCTATGGTTATATAAAGCCTGGAGAGAGGCTAGGAGAGGGATTTAGAGCTGAAAAGTTCGTGGAAAAGCCAGATAAGGAGACTGCAGAACGTCTGATACAGGAGGGCTACCTCTGGAACAGCGGAATCTTTGTCTTCTCTGCAGAACTCTTCATGGAGGAATGCAGGAAGTACGAGCCAGAAGTTTACAATGCTTTCCTGAATAGCAGTGTTGAGGAAGCTTACAAGACTTCACCTGAAATTAGCATAGATTACGGGATAATGGAAAAGAGCAACAGGGTCGCTGTCGTTCCCCTGAATGCTTTCTGGAGTGATGTTGGGAGTTTTGATGCCGTCTATGACATCTGGAGCAAGGATGGTGACAAAAATGCTGTTAAAGGTGAGTTCATTGGGATAAATGCCCAAAACAATCTTGTCATTTCTGATAGGTTGATAGCAGCAATAGGTATAAGCGATTCGGTGATTGTTGACACAAAGGATGTTCTTCTGATTTGTAGTAGGGGTGAGACACAAAAGGTGAGAGATGTTGTAAAAATCCTGAAAGAGAAAGAGGATGAGAGAGCGTATTATCACAAAACCATCCATCGTCCGTGGGGTTCATTCACCATATTGGAAGAAGGGCAGTTCTACAAAATTAAGAGAGTGACCGTTAAGCCGGGAGCAAAGCTTAGCCTGCAAATGCACATGCATAGAAGTGAGCACTGGGTTGTTATAAAGGGGATGGCTAGGGTGAAGATCGGTGATAAGGAATTTTTCTTGAGGAACGGAGAATCAACTTTCGTTCCATCGGGCACCGTTCACCGATTAGAAAATCCCGGATTGCTGCCTTTAGAAGTCATAGAAGTATCTATAGGCGAATACCTAGGTGAGGACGATATAGTGAGGTTTGATGATGAGTACGGAAGAGATTAGCATTCAATGCCCGGTGTGCAGGAGGGAGCACATTTTTACAAAGGATGTGCAGGAGTTTCACTGCAGAGGAAAACACTTGGTTTTATTCTCAGACAGGCACGGGTGGAGATTGATGGAGGTCAGAAAAATAAGCGAAAAGGAAGACAGGGAACTAGATAAAATATGGGGTTCTTCGGAGGAGTAAAAATACAGAGTTAACACAGGGTTACTTCCCTCTCCTCTCCTTTGATTTTGGCCTCAATCCTTTATAACCGCATTTTCTGCACACTTTCGCCTTGATAGGATTCCTGGCGTTACATCTCATGCATATCTTAACGTTAAAGAGCCTTTTTTCAGCCTCTGGAAATCTTGCCATGCTACCCCGCCTGAAGATGGTTATTTAAGGCTTGCGCCTTCGGGAGATGAACCGTTTGATGACTCCGCTTCTCAAGTTTTGCTAATCAAGATAACATCAGGAGTAAAATTTTTAATACTATTTTGAACTTAATTATAAGTATAATGAGCCAGAAAATCCTTTTCAGTGTTTTGGTGATAATCTCACTATTATTTATCGCCCTGTATCCTGGTACATACTCAGTCCTCCAGGGCACCCACACTATCCTGAACATCTCATCTCCAGCCAACGATGTAACATGCACATCCTGCCACTCAAAAATCGCTGCCGAGTTCAACAACTCAACTTACCACACTTCTCTGAGTTGCGAAGACTGCCACCGCAACCCAAACATCCAGACTGTAGCTTACGATAACGGCACAACGGTTCCTGGAGAAGAAGCCCATGCCGCAGTAAAGCCGAGATGTCTGGACTGCCATTCAAAGACCAGCATTACTTTAGCCAACGGCAGTGTTGTTGCGGTGGCGAAAGCTGATGCCTTCGGCGATGCTGGATACGGGAGCGACTATTCTGCTCATAAGAAGTTCGTGCAGGATGCTCTGAACTTTGATATTGGTGTGGGAGAGAATGAGGCGTGTTTGAGTTGTCACACTGATTTCAAGGTGCAGATAAAGTTCACACGACCGCTTTACTACGACTTCACAGTAGATGCATCATGGAATGTAGTTGTAAACTCGTATGGGGTAGATAATACCACCACTGTCTTCAAAGATGGTAGCGGTTCAAAACATATCTGGAAACCCCTCAATCAGATAAAATGCGAGGACTGTCATACTGATGTATGGAGCGCGATAAATCATACTGAATCCAGCCTTAATGGGGAGACACCAAATTCCTCACATGTTATCTGGTACTGGCAAGGGACACGTCCACAGCCACGTCAGGCACCAATCCACGACATCAGTTATATCGGCACAGCGTACGGAAACATCAGTGATTACTGCTTATCCTCATGCCACAATCCAACAATCGCTTCGGGAGCACCACCTCTCGAATTAAATGAAACCGTCCACGTTGCAAGAAGACTATCCTGCTATAGCTGTCACACTAACTCATATACTTTCACTGTGCTCGATAAAACATCTGGTAATCCTGCAACCCCCACTTGGCCAAATTCTGACACGGGAGACATGGATAACTTTGATGTCAACGTATTCAACATTCCTCTCTCTATCCACGCCGATACATGTATCTCATGCAAGAGAGCTGGTGCACCAAGTAGTGGAGATTTCAGGACTTATAGTGAACCTAATAACACTGTTTACTATAATAACAATCTCGTTTAGTGTTTTATTTCATGAGAAAACATTCAAAATTAAGGGATTTCACGATAAATTTGCGACAACAAAAATTTAAACCCCACTCGTAAAGCCTTACCATGCATACTATGCACACCTTCGACATCACAAAAAAACCCTTCATAATCTTCTGGGAGCTTACAAGGGCCTGTATGCTTGCCTGCAAGCATTGCAGAGCTAAAGCTCAGCGTAAGAGACATCCAGATGAACTCACAACAGATGAGGTTTTCAGTACTCTTGATCAACTAGCAGAATTCGGGCAGCCATATCCACTCATCGTATTTACAGGCGGCGATCCCCTGATGAGGGATGATATCTTTGAAATTGTGGAGCACGCAACTAAAAAAGGCTTCAGAACAGCAATAGCATTCAGCGGAACAAAGCTTGCTACAAAGCAGAGGCTTGAAAAGCTGAAGGATGCAGGAATAGCAAGGATTGCCATAAGTCTTGATGGCAGCAACGCTGAGATACACGATTTCTTTAGAGGAGTCACTGGAACTTTCGAAACAAGTCTTGAAATTCTCAGAATTGCAAGGGAACTTGAAATTTCCACCCAGATCAACACAACCGTCTCAACTTACAACCTTCTTGATCTCCCAAACATCATGAGGATTGGTATAGAGAATGGCGTCATCCTATGGGATGTCTTTTTCATCGTTCCGACTGGAAGGGCAAAAACAGAGTATATGCCTTCTGCCCAGGAGTTTGAGGATGTTCTTTGCTGGCTTTATGATGTGGCCAGAGAAACACCACTTAACGTCAAGAGCTCAGCGGCAACTCATCTGCGAAGAGTAGAGTACATGAGGGATCAAGACAGCTATGATATAGAAACTTGTGAGCTTTATCAAACCCTCAAAAATAAACTGGATGAGATAAAGGAGGAGATGGGATTCGGTAGCAGAACCGGTGAGACCACTGAGGGTGAAATCGGTGAAATCAGTGAATCTAAAGCTGTTGTTGCAGGAGCCCACGGCAGAAGCATGGCCAGAGATGGGATTAGGAGGATGATGGGAATAACCGATGGCAGGGGAATGTTCTTCATCAGCCATGTTGGAGAAGTATATCCCAGCGGATTTCTCCCGATAGTTGCGGGGAATGTAAGAGAGAATACGCTGAAAAATATCTATATGACCTCGAAAATCTTTGTTGAGCTTAAAGATCCAGATAATCTGAAAGGGAAGTGTGGGAGGTGTGAGTTCCGCTACCTATGTGGAGGCAGCAGAGCGAGGGCATATGCCATGACAGGAGACTACCTTGCCGCTGAACCCCGATGCATCTATAAACCGAGGGGAGGGGAGATAATCATTCCATAACAATTAATTGTTTAGCATTTCTTCCAATTTCGTTAAATTTAGTAAACTTTATTAATTACGGATTGTTTCCATCGTCTATGGACGCTGAGGCCACTGCAATTTTGATAGTATCCGTTTTTGCGGCCATCTCATCCCTTGGAGTATTGCTGGCCAGAGATAACTTCTATGCATCCATCTATATGTCTGTCACCATGCTCCTCATCGCAAGCATATTTGCCATGCTTGGTGTGCACTCGATGTTTGTCATAATTGCCTTTATCTTCGTTGGGGCGATAGGCCTCATCACTGTGGCTCTGGCAGCGACATATCGCTATTTGCCACCCTCTAAACTGTCTAATATATGGATTCTACCAGCAATCATCACAGCTGGAATGCTGATATCCAGTGTTTATGGATTGTACAGCTACATTCAGCTTACAGACACAATTTCTCAGCTTGCAGAAAGCTATCCAGAGATTGTAACATTGCTGTTTGCCATGATGGTTTTGATGATGCTTTCAGCGATCCATATGATAAGGAGGGAGGTTCTGTGATTGCTTACATCCTTGCTTTATCCGTAATAATCCTGTTGATGGGGTACCTTTCTGCCATTTCTGCCAGAGATGTTGTGAGGTTGTTAATCTCTCTGGAGCTCATGTTCGGGGCAGTCTTTCTTTCGCTCATCCCCCTCTTTACAACCCCTCTTGCTCTTGAAGCTGGAGGAATGGCCGTCATAACAATATTCACTAGTGCCAGTGAGCTCATGGTATTGATTGCAGCCATCATAATACTAGACAGGAGATTCAGAAGCATTTCAATTGATAATGTGAAAGCTGGAGGTGATTCGCTTTGATCTGGGTTTTACTGCTCCCTGCTCTGGCAACTGTTGCCGCTCCTTTCCTCAAGAAAAGAGAAGCCATGGTATTGTCATTTTTGGCTTTCTTTATACCTTTTCTGGTTTCCTTTTACTGGTTATTCACAGGTTATACCTTAGAGGTGGCAATTCAGGATGTAGTAGGACCCATAGGGAGGATATACATCTATGGTGACTCTTTAAGCCATGCATTTGGCTTCACAATAGCTTTGATTTCTGCCATGGTTGCCGTGTATTCGCTGCCTTACATGGAGCACAGGTTCCATGAGATGGGGCTTGATGTGGGGAAGGAGTTCAGAAAATATTGGCTCTTTTATAATCTCTACGCTGCATCCATGCTCTGGCTGGTTTACGCCGGAAACTTCATCCTGCTCTACGTTTTCCTTGAAATCTCTCTCATTGCCTCATTCCTTCTCATTTATATGTATGGATACGGCAACAGGCAGTGGGTTGCTCTGCTCTACTTTGTATGGACCAATGTTGCAGGAGTTCTGGCACTGATAGGCTTCATCCTGATAGGGATGCAAAACGGCACAATGGCCATGGATGCAATAAAGGCTGTTGGCATGACTGCTTGGTTGCTGGTGTTTGTGGGAATGCTCATAAAGCTTCCAGGATTTGGTCCCCATATCTGGCTTCCATGGGCTCATGCTGAAGCCCCCACTCCAGTTAGCGCTTTGCTAAGTCCACTCACAGTGGGTCTAGCCGGGTATGTTATATTGAGAGTATATTTCATAGATTCTTCCTTCATTGAGTCTTACAGAATTCCAATTCTGGCTTACGGAATCTTTACCAGCATTTATGCTGGTTTATCTGTTTTCAGGCAGAAAGATTTCAAGAGGCTCCTCGCCTACTCAACTGTCTCCCAAATGGGTTACATGCTGATAGGCTTCGCCGCCGGAACCTTTGGAGTTCTTGGAGTTGTCATTCAGTACATCTCCCATGCATTCGGCAAGTCGATTCTCTTCATGTCCGCAGGAGCTATAATAGCAGTCTATCATGGCCTCAGAGATGTGGAGAAAATGGGTGGAATGCACGAGTATGTACCGACAATATCCAATGCAGCTCTTCTGGGCTTCATGACTCTCAGCGGAATTCTGACAGTTGGTATGTTTGGGGAGTTCTTCATCCTTAAGGGGATTGCAGACATCTATGGTTTGAGTTTGACTGCTATCCTTCCAGTCATTGTAGTATTCATAATCTCTGGACTTTACAGCTTCTACACCATGAAAAACATATTCTATGGAAAGCCAAAAGGATACGAGACTCCAATTGTCAGCAGATTGCTGGACACACCCCTCTATGTGATTGGAATAATTTCGGTTCTTCTGATACTCCCTCCTCTAGCAACACTATTCCTTGCCGGTGTTAAGATTGCATTTGGAGGTGTTCTGCCATGAGTTCCGCTGTAACTTCTACCATGGCTTCGGATATGATGCCGCTACTTGCAGCCCTCTTCCTGACTCCAATTCTTGCTTCCACCCCCATTGCTTTTGCATGGGCCTTCAGGAAAGACGCTCCATGGGCCAGAAAACTTCCAATCCTATCTGTCTTTGGTCTCTTCGTATCATTTCTGATTACTCTATACATACTCTTCAACGTGGAGGAAGGAACGAAATACGTTTATCCTTGGCTTCCTGCCTTTGGGATAGATTTTGTATTCATATTTGATTATCTCAGCAAGTACATGGGTGCCCTTACAGGCTTGATAGCATTCCTCATCGGAGTTTACGGTCTTGAATACATGAAAGACGACTACAGACTTGGATGGTACTGGTTCTGCTTCAATCTATTCACAGCTTCAATGCTCCTTGTTGTCTACAGCGACAACCTCCTTATGCTGCTTATCGGATGGGAAGGTCTGGGAATAGCATCTTGGGGCCTCATAGGGCACTGGTTCAGGGATGATGATGAGCTGAGCTATGTGGGCAACATGGGTAGGAAAGTTTTCGGCCTCAATTACTTCTGGTCTCCCAGCTTAGGAGGATGGAGGGCCATTTCGACTATAAGAGTCGGAGACATGCCCATGTTCTTTGCCGTTGCAGCCATATATGCCTTCGCCGGAAACCTCAATATATCCGAGATCCACTGGGAGACGCTTTTTGAGACTCTTGGAGCAGCGGGAACAGCGATACTCCTTATAGCGTTTCTGATGGGCCCATTCACCAAATCCGCCCAGCTGCCCTTCAGTGAATGGCTGATGACTGCTATGACTGGTCCCACCACTGTCAGCGCTTTACTCCACTCAGCAACCATGGTCGCTGCTGGAACGTATCTCTTCATGAGAATAAGCTGGTACATCGAGCCATGGGCATTCTCTAACGCTGGAATGGATGCTGTTTATGCTTTTGTCCTGTTCCTTGGATTGATTTCCTCCTTATATGCTGCACTGCTGGCAGCTGGAATGTGGGAGAGGAAGGTGTTGCTAGCATCATCAACTATGTCAAGCCTTGGCCTCATGTTTGCTGCAGCAGCAGCATCCAAGTGGCTTGGAGAGTTTGCCGTAGAGGTCTCATTCTGGTACCTTATCGTCCATGCCTTTGCCAAAGCGACACTCTTCCTTGTCGCTGGACACCTGATACACGTAACCCACGACAGGTTCTGTGGAGGAGACACTGAAGTAGCTAAGAAGATGAAGCTGACGTTCTTGGTTACAGCGTTCGCTACCATAAGCTTGGCGGGTATCCCACCCTTCACCGCTTATTGGGTGAAGTCGGCTATGGATGAGGTGATGCATGGTCTGATTGAACACGGCATGGCGTTACCGCTGACCTTGCTGATAACGATCTCCATCATCTACTCAGCCTTCTTGGCAAAATTCCTGAGCCTGAACTTTCTCAAGGGCAAGAAAGTTCACCTCCATCTGCATGGAGGAGGATTGATGGGGGCAGCCTACACAGTAATGGTTTCAATGCTCCTAGTACTCCTCTACCTGATAATGACTGGGCAGGAGGAGGTGGCAGGAGAGTTCTTCCATGAAGGGTTCGTTTCCACGTCTCTTGCAGTAGGTGCTGCAGTAACTGTATCTTACTTCTTTGCCCTGATGAAACCCAGCATTCCCCAACTGTCCACCGTCGGCAGAGTGCTTTCGGACAGGCTTTACATGCCATTTCTAAATGACCTCATCGTACCTAAAATCGGATGGGTTCTTGTGGCGATAGTGGATGTCTGCAACAGAGGAGTTGACTTTTTCTTCCATCAAGCAATTCCGGCATTTTTCGAAAGCGCTTCAAAATCCATAAGAAAAATCCAGAAAGGTTATCTGGCCAGTTACATGAGGGTGACTCTTGCGGCAGTAATGGTATTGCTGGTCATATCATCTATTGTGGGGTGGTGAAAAATGGAACTGATAGCCTCTTTACTGATAATCTCTTTGGCATCCATTGCATCCCTTAAATACAGATGGCTAGGGTGGGCTTCATTGGTGGGGGTAGTGATTCTAGTTCCATCTCAACCGGCAATACTCCTCTTGGCATTTCTGATAATACTCAATATGCTTTCTCTAGAACTAATGAAAAGGAGCTATCTTGCAGGTGTGGATTATGGGTTGGTAGCCTTCATGGCCGCCGCTACCATATATGCTATATACTCAACAGACCTCTCTTCTTTGGTTGCTGCATTTGTAGCAGTCTCAGTTCCAACCTATATGCTCGTCATGGCCAGCGAGGAGAGGGCAAGGACAGACACAGGCATCAAATACATCACGTTCATGGTTTTAGCAACTGTCCTCTTTCTGATTGGAGTTGCTCTTGCAGTCTTCGCGAGCCAGACAGGTGATGAAACTCTCTATGCCATTGCATTCGTTGCCATTGTCGTTGGCATCGCAATTGAAGTAGGTGTAGCTCCTTTCCACCAGTGGGTTCCCGATGTCTTCGTTTCAGCAGATGCGATACCAATCTCCATTATAGCATCTCTGGCAAAATTTGTTCCATTCATAGTTGCTTTCAAGATTTTATCTGCTACGTATATGGGGAATGGTACTCTTATAATGGTTGTCGCCTTCTTGGCAATTATTTCAATGTTTGCTGGCAATATTGGTGCTCTTACGTCTAGAGAACACAGTAGAATCCTCGGTTATTCAACTGTGGCAAATATGGGCTATATTCTTGCCACCTTCGTAATCTTATCAAAGCCCGAATTCCTGTGGATTGCCTTTGCTGGTGCATTGCTGCAACTCTTTGCAAACTCATTCGGGAAAGTGGGCTTCTTTGCAGCCATCAAGGATGGCGGTTCATCTCCTGCACTGACCTACACATTAGCTTTGTCATTCATCGGAATGCCACCGCTCATGGGCTTCTGGAGCAAAGTACTGATAATCTCCAGCTTAGCTTATTCAGGCTTCATATGGCTTGCAGTCATCATGGTGATAAACTCGGCAATATCCGTTCCATATTACATCCGTCTGGCAAGGGAGCTAGGGGCCAAGGACATCAGAGGTCTGGCAGGACTGGTTGTTGCCCTTACTGTAATTGCCACACTTCTGACGCTGCTTCCGGGATGGTTCATTGACTCAGCAAAAGCCCTCACGGCTTTCATAGGTTTGGGAGGGGTGTGAAATGGAGGAGATAATAGTCGTTGGCATTGTGGTTGTTGTTTGCCTGCTTTTAGATGGCATCATCCTTGGGTTAGCAAAAGTCCTCCCAAAGAAGAACCCAACCGACCTCAAGTATCTGAGGTATGAAGCAGGAAACATACCTCTTGGCGTGCCGAAATGGACGCTGCCGATGCAGTATTACGGGTTCATGGTAATGTTTATGGCTCTTGAGCCTGTAGTGGTGCTGTTGCTCATTTTCTCTGTTTTCCCATCCATTAGCTCTGCCTTCCTGTTGGCTATAGCCCTTGTCATGTTCCTCCCTGCTATATACCTCGTTTACGATTATGCTGTCAAGATTGCGAACAGGAGGGATGTTTATGAGTGAAATGGTTAGGTTTCTCCATAGCGGTCCATTAGCGCCAATTAAGAGGTGGGGAACCAAGTGGAGCCTCTGGCCAGTTCATCTTGTCACTGCATGCTGTGGTGTGGAGTTGGCTCATGCTTATGCAAGTGGCTATGATGGTGAAAGGCTTGGGAGCCTCAACTACGGGATTTCTAGGCAGACCAACCTGATAATTGTTGAGGGTGCCATTACAAGGAAAATGGCGAGAATCCTCAAAATGACCTACGAGCAGATGCCCGATCCGAAATTCGTAATGGTGATGGGAGCCTGTGGCCTTAAAGGTGGTCTATTCTGGAATGGTTACCATATGGTCAAACCTTCAGATGTTGTTCCAGTAGACTTCTTCATTCCTGGCTGCCCGCCAACTCCTGAAGCAATGCTGAGGGGGATCAGGGAGCTTCAGGAGAAGATTTGGAGTGGAGAACCGAGGAACAGCATATCTTTCAACAAAATCGACATGTTGAGGATAGGGTCTCCCCGTTTGGCCCCTCCAAGCCCAAAGAAAATAGCGAAAACACCCCTCGTTAAGGTAAATGTTGATAGATCAGAAAAGTGGAAGGAAGGCGGAATTATTGTGAAGGAGGTGTCGGATCTTCTAGGTGAACTGGCCTCATCTGTAACAATTACTGGCAGAAACAGGATATGTGTCTTTGTAGAATCTGAAAATGCAGTTGAGGTTGCAAAGAGGTTGAGCAGATTATTTGACCACGTAAAATCCGTCAATGTAATAGATGTCCCACATGAGAGCTCCTTCATCATTGAATACGTTTTCTCCAGCTACTCTAACAAGAAATACATGCCCATTCTGCTTACAATGGCTTCCAGAATTGACAGGGAGGAAGCAAAGTTCCCGAGCTTAGCGGAAATCTTTCCGTCTGCGGACTATCTGGAGAGGGAAATGCACGACCTTTTCGGGGTCTGGTTCGAAGGTAACCCGGGTATGGGGGTGCGTTTCCTGATAGCTCCAGATACACCAGAAAATCCTCTGAGAAAGGATTTCAGGCTTGAAGAGGAGGTTTACACCGGAGGTGATGGCAGATGACCGGGATGAAAGAAGTGAGGGAAATGAGCATTGAAGTTCCGGTGGAACCTCCAGCAGAATACGAATCCCTCTTCATCCCTGTTCCCAAGGAGTTTGTAGAGGATGCTTACAGGAAGGATGATTTCATCGTATTTATCGGTCCTCAACATCCGGGAAGCGGACATATGCGAATAATTGTCCGCCTCAAGGGAGATTTTATAGTTGAAGCCATCCCTGATCCTGGCTACGTCCACCGTTCAATGGAGAAGCTGGCGGAAAACAGACTCTATGTCCAGAATATACCCCTCCTAGAAAGACCAGCCATCATGGACTTTGGAAACTACAACCTCGGTTATGTCAGGGTGATAGAGGAAGCTCTGGACATAGAGGTTCCTGAGAGAGCCCAGTATCTCAGAGTGTTACTTGCCGAGCTTGGTAGAATTGGAACTCACCTCTACGATGCCGGCATTCTTGCCGTTTTCATGGGTCATACAACCGGATTCATGTGGCCATTTGCTGTTCGAGAATTCATAGTTGAAGCCTTGACACACATAACTGGGGCGAGAATAACAGGCTCTTTCATAATACCTGGAGGGGTAAGGAGAGATGTTGATGAGAAGGTACTTAGAATGATTGGACGAATTATCTTCACAATAGAAAACAGACTAGAGAAGTTTGAAAGAGTTTTCATCAGGAACCCAACTGTTGTGGCTAGGTTGAAAGATGTCGGAGTGCTGACGAGGGAGGAGGCAATAAAGTACGGTGTTGTAGGGCCTTTCCTGAGAGCGAGTGGAGTAGAATACGATGTCAGAAGAGTTGAGAGCTATGAGGTATATGACGATCTCGATTTCGAGATACCTGTGGGGGATGACGGTGATGGGTATACTAGGTTCCTAGTGAGAGTTGAAGAGATTGCCCAAAGCATGTCTATAATCAGGCAGGTTATTGATAGGATTCCGGAGGGAGATGTAATTAGTAGCGATATTGAAGCAATTAGCAGGAATGACATAAGGGGGAGTTTCTATGATGCTTTGGCCAAAATAACTCTACCTGCTGGAGAATACACAACGCTTACCGAAGCAGCAAGAGGCACTTTGCTTTTCAGCGTTCTAAGCGATGGGGCGTCCAATGTCCCTTATAGGCTTCGCTTCGTTACACCGGGATGGATGTATTTGAAGGGCTTCATGGAGAGTTTGAAGGGCGAGAGGCTTGCAGATCTCCAGGCCATTTATGGGAGCTTTGGATACTTCCCGCCTGAGGCAGATAGGTGAAAGAATGAAACACAAGAGGTGGTAAAATGCCTGGAATGCTGGAAATAATGGTGCAGAACATGGTTAACATTCCTCTGATACAGCCTTTGGTTGATGTTCTGCTTAAGATACCTGTTATTAACTACATCGTCGCCCTGATACTCTGGAGACCAATCTTTGCAGTGCTGATAATTCCAGGGCTGGGAGCTATAATGCTTGTTTTGATGATTATCGTCTGGTGGGAGAGGAAGCTGACAGCGAGGGTTCAGTGGCGAGTTGGACCCCTTGAAGTTTCCCGCCCCATCGGCGGAATTATGCAGGTCATGGCAGATGGTATGCGTTACTTCTTCCAGGAGGTAATAGTTCACAGAAATGCTCATGCCATATACTTCATCCAGCTACCTATTCTGGCTTTTCTCCCGGTTCTCCTTCCAATACTCCTGATTCCTGCTGGCCCGGTTTATGCAATACGAAGTGATTATGCTATTCCTGCCATCGTTGCCCTGATAGCCCTCATCCCGGTAGTTATAATTGCTATGGGCTGGGCATCTAACAATCGTTTTGCATACATTGGTGCGATTAGAGAAGCTTTCATGTATTTCGCCTATGAAATCCCTCTTATCTTCGCTGTTTTAGCTATGATGGTACTTTACGGCAGTGGAGACCCCTTCGTTATTGTGGAAAAGCAAACTGTTCCAGGGATACTGCTCAACCCTGTTGCAGCCCTTACCTTCATCATAGCAACTGTCATGGCCACATCCCGTTTACCCTTCGAGATTCCCGAAGCTGATCAGGAGATAGCCTTTGGCCCCTTTGTGGAGTACAGCGGAATCCTTTTCGGGCTGGTGATGACCCTTGCATATGAAAAGCTCTACCTCATGTCGCTCCTACTCACAATCCTTTTCTTGGGAGGGTGGAATGGCATAGCAATTCCGATACTCGGCGATTTTATGCCACCGTTCTGGCTCTTCCTCAAAGCATTTGTGTTTATGCTGATAATATCTCTCCTCAGGTCAATATATGCGAGATACAGGCTTGATCAGGCCCTCAGAATTGGGTGGAGTTCCATACTGGCCATTAGTATAATCTCTATTGCCATTAGCTACGCGCTTGTATTAACGGGGTGGTTGCCGTGAAGAAGATTAAGGCAGAGAAGCTCGGTCTGACGGAGAGCGTCAAGCGGCACCTTGAAGCCATAGGAGTTGTTGTGGGGGAAGTCATCGTTCCCAGCACAATCACAATCCACTATCCAAGGGAGAGGAGAAAGCTACCTGATAATTTTAGAGGGCTGATACTCTTTGATAATAAAGCCTGTATCAGTTGCTTCCGCTGCGCTCACATATGTCCTGCTAACGCCATTGTTATGGAGCATCGCATAGCATACTTCCCCTCCATTGATTACGCGAAATGCATTTTCTGTCACTTCTGTGTCGATTCATGCCCCACTGGAGCACTTAGACCAACTAAGATTCACGATTTCGTTTACAAGGATATGGACGAAATGGTGGTTCACAGCGAAGAAATGGTGGAAACACCTGAGATTGTCAGGGAGGATTCCTTCACAGTCGAGTATGTATTTGACGGAGACGTACAGCTCGTGAAGAAAAAAGAAAAAGAAGAACTTGTTCCGGAAGTTAAACCACCTGAAAGACCACCAAAAGTTGCTGCAGCACTAAATCCAGAGAATTGTATCTCCTGCAGACTTTGTGTTGCAGCCTGTCCGACTTTTGCAATAAGTGCAAAAGAGGAAAAAACTAAAATAATTCTTGAAATAAATGTTGATCGCTGCACTGCTTGTAGTATATGCAATAAAATCTGCCCAACTTCTACGCTGGGACTTGTTGACAGGTGATTGGTTTAGGTGATTGGGATGCAACAGAAGTGGGAGGTCACAAGACCCGAAAGATATGTGGAAGGAAAATATTTTGCAAGCCTTAAAGCAAAGGTAATAGACCCAGGCATATGCAGTCACTGCGGTACATGCAGTGTCTGTCCGGTAAAGGGAATAAGGGTTGAAGACAAACCCATTTACTTCCCCAACTGGGAAGAGGAATGTATAGATTGTGCTGCATGCGTCCGTGTTTGCCCCAGGTATGATTACGTTCCGCTTAACGGAATGGGTGAATATATTGAAATTCTGGCAGCGAAGTCAAAGCGTTTCAAAGGACAAGATGGAGCAATGGCCACTGAATACCTCGTCTCCGCCATTGAAAAAGGGCTGATAGATGAGGCGATCTTTGTAGGCAGGGATGAAGACTGGAGGACTACAGTTCACAGAGTCAGAGATGCTGATCAGGTCAACACTCTACTAACAGGAACCAAATACAGCTTCGCAGCTGTACTGCCCGAGATGATCCAGTCAGTAAGAGAAGGAAATAATGTAGGAGTTGTTGGTACACCATGTATGGTGTCTGGCATAAGGAAGATGCAGAGAGAGATCAGGCTGTTTGCGAAGAGAGTCAAGCTTGTAATCGGTCTCTTCTGCACTGAGAACTTTTACTGGCACCAGCTCTCAGCATTTCTAGCTGAGAGGGGCATAGATCTCAGGAAGGGTATTAAGACGGACATCAAGAAGGGGAAATTCATAGTGGAGTATGCAGATGGTGAAAAGGCTGAAATCCCCGTTAAGGAGTTTGACCCCATCATCCCGTCAGGATGCAAGGTATGTCAGGATTTTGCTGCTGTAGAGAGCGATGTCAGTGTTGGAAGCGTTGGGAGCAAGGCTGGGTTCTCTACACTCATCATCAGGCAAGAAGTTGCAAAAGACCTTCTGGACTTCATGAAGGAGCAAGGGACTGTTGAGGTGATAGAAGAGGTCAAGATGAAGATTGTGGAGAAACTGATTCACCATAAAATGGAGATACACCCGTATCCACCTAAAAAATAAGCCTCTCCATATCTTCTCCACCATAAAATACTTCCTGAATCCCGTCATAGATGTCGTCCATACCGTATCCTGTCTCTGCCGATACGGGAATGAGAGGTCTGAATATACCTGCGTCTCTCAGCATATGGAACAGCTCTATACTCAGCCCTTCTCCGCTCAGCTCGTCATACAGCTCATCGGGATCGTTGCTCCAGTTAACCACTCTCTCTACCTCTTCCTCCTCCAGAATGTCAACTTTTGACAAGACGGGTATCTGAGGGAGTTTGAGCCTGAAAACAGAGGATGCAGACATGAAAAGAAGGCTCAGAAATCCTGATGGAGTTTTTGAAACAACCGGATCGAAAAGATACACAATCATGCTCCTTTTTCTGTCCAGCAGGTCTATCAGAACCTCGCTGCTTCTCCTGAGAGTAAATAGCTCCATCTGACCGGGGGTATCAATTATGATGTATTCAGCGTCATACTGCTCTATCTCATCCTTGATATCTATTGCCCTTGTGCTTATGAGGTCTGCTCCGATTATCTGGGCACCGTTAGGCCCCACGCCATAGTTGAGCATGATGTCTTCCAGTGTAAACCACTCTCTCACATCAACATCGGGGCTGTACGGCAGAGTTTCCGCTCCAGGATCGAGATTTACAATTATGTTGTTCAGCCTCTTAAAGCTTAACCAGTCTGAAAAAGCTTGAGTCAGATAGGTTTTTCCACTTCCCGCTGTGCCGATCATATAGATGTATATTCTGTCCATGTTCTCTCAGTAACTTCTCTGGATATAACTCCTTTCGTGAAATTGTCACTATAAATTATCTGTTTTGACTGATATTGAAAAAACCCAGAAATACTTTTTATCAACACGATTAAGGTAATTATGGTGGTAAAAATGGGAAAACTGGCAATGGTTTTGGCGAGTGGAGAGCTTGAAAAGCTACAGGCGGCAAGCATAATTGCCAGCGTTGCCTCCACTGTTGGAATGGAGGTATTGCTGTTTGCCACTATGGATGGGTTGATGGCATTCAGAAAGGATGTAGTGGAGGAGAAGGCGTGGAAAACCGGAGAACTTGGTAAGGGGATGCTAGAGAAAAATGCGCCGCTATTCATTGACACTCTAAAACAGGCAAAGGAGGTTGGAAACATTAAAATCTATGCTTGCGGAATGGTAATGGATATGCTGGGTCTGAAGAAGGAGGACTTTGTTGACATCTTTGATGATGTGCTGGGAGTTACAGCATTCCTTGGCATGGTAGAAGGAGCTCAGGTGCTCTTTATCTAAGAGTGCCAAGAGTTTGTGAGGAGGTGCTGGAAATGCAAGGAGAAGCTGACAGGGTGATAGATGCAAGAGGAAGCTACTGCCCAGGCCCGCTTATGGAGCTGATAAAGGCGATTAAGGAAGAGGATGTTGGTACCGTGCTGGCAGTGCTATCAAGCGACGCAAGTTCCGCTAAAGACATTCCTGAATGGGTAAAGAAAGCTGGCCATGAGCTGGTAGGAGTATTCGAAGAAGATGGCTACTGGAGAATAGTAATCAGGAAGAGCAGATAATCAAATAACTTCTTTTTTTGAGGTGATGGATTTGAAGAACATAGTGGTTATAGGTGGAGGAGTAGGCGGCACTCTCACAGCCAACTACCTCGCATCGAAACTCAAACCGGAATTGAGGGAGAGGAAAATAAAGATCACACTGATCAGCGCCACAGATAAACAGCTCTACGAGCCAGGTTTGCTTTACTTGATATTCAACAAAATGGAAGAATCGGAGATAATCCGCGAAATAAAGTATCTTCTTGACCCTGATATAAACTTGGTAGTTGACACGGCAACTAGAGTTGACACATCCAATCAGGTGGTTGAGACAGAAAAAGGCAGCTATCCATACGACTACTTGGTTATAGCCACCGGCTCTAAAGTCGCTCCGGAGGAGATTCCGGGGCTGAAAGAGGGCGGTCACTGGTTTTACAACTTGGAAGGTGCCAGGAAGCTCAGAGATGCTCTTGCAAAGTTTAAGGGCGGCAAGATTGTTGTCAGCGTCATGGGAGTTCCCCACAAATGTCCAGTAGCACCTATAGAAGTGTCCTTCATGCTTCACGATTTCTTCAAACACCTTCAGATGAGAGATCAGGTTGAGATTCTCTACACCTACCCCATCAACAAGGTTTTCCTGATGGACAGTGTGGCAGAACTGGTGGCAGATCTCTTTGATCAAAAGGGGATTGAGTATAAGACCTTCTTTAACCCCATCGAAGTTGATGCGAAAAATAAGAAGATAATGACGCTGGAAGGTGAGGAAGAGCAGTATGATCTGCTGATAGCAATTCCACCACATAAAGGGAGCGACCTAGTCATCAATTCTGGCCTTGCCGATAAGGGAGGCTGGGTACCTACAGATAGGTTCACCCTAAAGGTCGAGGGCTACGACAACGTGTATGCTGTTGGAGATGCTACAAATCTTCCAGTTAGTAAGGCTGGGAGTGTTGCTCATTTTGAAGCTGAGGTAATAGCAGAGAACATCGCAGCAGAAATAAAGGGTCTGCCACCAACAGCTAGGTACTACGGAAAGACTATGTGCTTTATCGAGACAAGCTTTGATGAAGCCACATATATCTGGTTTGATTACGAAACTCCACCAAAACCCGTGATGCCGAGTCGCTTTATCCACTGGACAAAAATAGCTTACAACAGGCTCTACTGGCTGACGGCGAGAGGTATTTTGTAGCGAGCTGGACAGGTGGTAAACATGGCTTCCGACACTGCTGGTAAATCAATTGAACTGGAAAATCTGAGAAAACTTACAGAGAGCGGAGATGTGATGGAGGCTCTTCTTTCAACTGTCAAAGTTGTTATGGACGCGCCAACCGACACAACTATCGCATCAGTCGCTTCGACGCTGGAGAAATTAATGTTGATAGCTGACACTGCTGCAAAAAATAGTGAAGAGATCGTTTCAGCGATAAACAAGCTTATCTGGCTTGAGAGAAGTGGAACGCTTGATGCTCTCATTTCCGCCGGAGCTCTGATAAAGATAATGCAGGATTCTATAACCGACGAAGTTGTGGCAAGGAATGCTGAGATGCTGGCAAATCTTGGCCTAATAATGTCGAAGCTCTCGGATGAAAAGGCCATGAACATGCTTAATGCTATGGCTGATGCCATCTGCAGATGCGAGGGCGATATAAAACCTGCCGGATTTAGGGAGCTTATCAAAGCTTTGAGGGATGAAGATGTCAAGAAATCACTTGGGATGCTTCTGAACCTCGCAAAAGAGCTTGGCAGAAACATATGAACTGAAACTGAACAACGTGGATCTGGGAATTCGAGCAAAAGATATATATTCGACTCAACATACAAATTTTTTTGATGTTCATATATCCGAAGGAGATCATAGCAGACACGTATCTGAGCAAAGTGGGGGGATTTAGCAGCGAGCTTGAAAACTCCGAGATAGGAATAAATGCAAAGGCTCTTGAAATAAATACGTCCATCATATCTAATGAAACGAAGGCTAGTATAAAATTCCTAGATGACAGAATCATCCCGTACTTCCTCAGACGAAGGTACACGGTTGTTGGGCTTGAGGAGCACATGGAGGGTTACGAGTACTCCCAGCAGGGAGAGGTCGTTTTTTCTACAGAGCTTCGAAAGGAGTTCTCTGAAAAACTTGGTAGAGATGTCATCATAAATACTGTTGAGAGTTTCAGAATAGATGGGGACTTCACGAAGGTAATTAAAGCTCTTAAACAGGAAATGGTGCCATGGGGTTCAGGGAACCGCTGGAGAAAGAATTGAAGGTTATTCGGAAGGCACTGAAATTTTTTGGATTTAAATTTGAATCTGTGTCCAGACTTGATTTTGAACTCTTGATTCATCAAGAGGACAGCGTAAAGGAGGTTTATGCTTTAACTCCCGAACTAGCAGAATTCTTGAAAAATACAGGTGTCAAAGTTGTATCAGCCGGAATAAAGGTTGGAGAAGTGGGGAAGAGATTTAGACTTACTCTCGAAGGGGCGTTTTTCTTGGTAAAGGCTAAAAAGAAGAGAATTTACGTCAACAGAAAAGGTGAGATGCTTTTCCTCTACGGGCGGGATATTTTTGCGTCCTCAGTTATGAAAGCTTTACCGGACATCCGAGAGAACGACATCGTTTTTGTATGCAATACCAAGGGGGATATTCTTGGAATAGGTAAAAGCAGATATGATGCGGAAAGAATCCGGAGTGTTGAGGAAGATAAAGTAGTTATTGAGAATCTGGTTGACCGGGGAGAGTATCTGAGGAAGGAAAGGCTCTACAGGGCTTTTTAGTACATGCTGCACGCTGCACACATCATATTGACACGTAGATAAACCACCCTATGAAAGATATGATACCAAAAATAAGGCCTAATACCGACAATTTAATCCAACTGGATTTTTTCCGTAAAGATAGGTGGTATAGATGCTCGATTTCGTTAAAACTCCTCTTTTTCTCGAAGAAAACATACTGGGTGAATTTGGGATAAAGAAGGAGGAGTGAGGAAACTACTGAGAACAGTATTGAGGTTATGGGGACGAGAACAAGCAAAATTTCCACAGTTCCGAGTTTATGGGGGGCGAAGGCAATCATGAAAGCAACAATACCCACCACTAACGCCAGAATTCCGTTAGAAGCTTTGATAATAATGTCTGTCTTATCGTCAAGTGTCTTCAGATGGTTCAACATAAAGTTTACTTGGAGTATTTCATCTTCGCTGAATCTGCTTTTCTCATTCATCCTAATTCAAAAAGAAAAGAAACAAATAAAAAATTTGGGGAAGCTCAGAATTATGTTGTTTTAACCTCTCAAATTCCAAACTTCGGGCTTAAGACATCTTAAAAAATTCGAAAAGGTTAGGGGAAAATGGGATAAATTCAGTGGTAAACTCTTCTCCAATGAGCAGAGAGCTCGTCAGAAAAGGTGGAAGTTATGAAGTGAATGTCTGTGCTACCTGTAGGAGGGCTCTGAGCAAACTAGAAGGCTTTCTTGATGCAATTGAGGAGATTATAGCCTCGTCTGGCTGGACAGGTGAAAAACTCATGTCCCACTCTCGCCTCAAGATAGCAGCTTCAGGCTGCCCTAATGCGTGCAGTCAGGTTCAGATAAAAGATTTGGGGATTATTACATATATTAAGCCAGAGCTTGTGGGTGATTGCAATTCATGCGGAGATTGTGAGAGAGTTTGCCGAGAGGATGGAGTCAGGGTAGATGATGTTGCTATCTTTAACGAAAACTGCATAGGCTGCGGTGATTGTGTAAGGGCTTGTCCACAGAATGCAATAGGGGGTGAGGTGAGGTTCAGAGTCCTGGCAGGTGGGAAATTGGGCAGACATCCCAGGTTTGCAGAGGTTGTGGCGGATGTTTCAAGTCTGGAAGCGGCTCTTGAAATAATAAGGGCTGGCATTCAGATATCGGCAATCAAAAACAAAAGATTCAGCGAAATTGAAAATGGAATTGAAAAACTCAGGAAAGTGGTAAAGTTAGAGCTTAATCAAATTCCCCAAGAATTATCTTCCTGATATGCTCCGGAATATCTTCGTCACCCTCGTACTCTATTGCCTGATCAACTGCATGTCTGGCAGCATAGCCAGCTATGTGGAGAATCGTTTCGTCATATTCGTTATCTTTTTCCATGCTTCCGGTGCAGGGGAAGCTGTGGTGCGCTTCCGCAACTCTGTCCCAGAGTTGTCTGATATTTTCGAATTGAAATTCCCTGAGTCTTATTCCGATAAACCATGCACAGCCGCAGGGTTGGCTTCTTAGTATTCTCACAACATCGAACTTACTCATCCCATTCTTTTCTGAAATCTCAAACTCGAAGGCTGGATAACCAAGCCCCATTTCTCTAACGAATCTTGAGATGATGGGTTTGTTTTTATCCTCTCGTAGTATGCAGAAAGGCTTCGGTGCTGCAAATTCTAAGCCCAGCTCTTCACACTTCGCTTCAAGCTGCTTTGCTAACCCGGGTGGACACCATCTGGGCTCTTCAACAGGCACTATCAGCGCTTCGATTCCAGCTTCACTCAGTTTTTCTGGAAGAGCTGCTAGAACGTCCGGATGAGCGTTTATGACCACGCCTATGTCAGCTTCAGGAACTTGTCTGGGCAGAAAGTCCTCGGCATCCTCTATGAACTGAGGCATTGTGGTAGGATCAAGCATGCCGAAAGCTGCTACAATGTTCTTGGAAAAGCTGTAAACGTTCTCCTTACATTGAACGCATGCATCTATCCCACACGCTCCGAATGATGGGCAGGAGTTATGATAGTTCATGAGATTTGCTATGAACCTCTCTCCAAAAAATCCATGATAGAACACCACGAGTTTGAGATCGGAAGTGAAACTAATCTGCCCTTCCTCTTTCATGGCAGGAGTGTAAAGCTGAAAAATATTAAGACTTCGGAAATTGGAAATCTAGGAGAATTGAAAATAAGAATTGTAATGTGGAGAGATAACCTCTATTCCAGGTGATTCTTATCGAGAATCGCAGGGCAAGTTCTCTCTGTGAAGCAGGACGCTCCTTGCGTGGGCAAGGGCAGTTCACGCGGAATTATGTAATCTAAAGAGTTCAGAAGTTCATAAACTTCTTTTGCGTAGAGGAAAATGTCGAAAATTCCTGATAGGTATATTTTGGAGATTTTTCGTCTCTTCTCTTTCAACCTCTCCACTTCTGTGAGGAGGGATGCAAGAGCTGGTAAATTGTCGTGACAGTTAGAAGCGACATCAATCTGCATGAATCACACCTCCACAAAATTATTTTCAATATTTTAAATTTCAGTGAGCTTGTTTAGCCTTTGCGCCGAAAGTATTATTTTCAAAGCCATAAAAATAAGATGGATGCGGGTGCCATGGAGGCGTGTGGCTTCCTGGCACTGTGATGCATGCGGAAAATGCTGCGTGGAGTATACTCCCAAACTAACATATTATGAGTTTCTGAAGCTCAGAAATACAGGATTTGTTATAGAGAAATCGGGAAGATACTATATTAGAAAAATTGGCAAACACTGCCCTTTCCAAATGGGAAGGCTCTGTAGACTTCAAAATAAATTGAAACCCCTTTCTTGCAGACTTTTCCCTTTCTCAATCTATAAAAAAGGCGAAGAAGAGGCGTTATATGAGTACATGGGTGAAGAGTTGTTTGTTTATGTCGACACTTTCTGCAGAAATGTAAAGTTTGGGAGAGCGGGAAAGAGTTTCAAAGAGATTGTAGATGATGCGGTTAGTATAATATATGGAAAAAAGAAATTTGGGAGACTTACCGCTCCTACTCTTCCTACTCCTGTTTCCCAATCCCCTTCTCAGCCTCCTCCTTCAAGACCCTCCTCAGGATCTTTCCGACAGCAGATTTCGGCAACTCATCCCTGAACTCCACCATCCTTGGCACCTTGTATGCAGCCATCCTCTCCCTGCAGAAGCCTATTATCTCCTCCTGGCTGACCTTTCCTCTGTATTCAGGTTTCAGGACTATGTAGGCCTTTACCGTCTCTCCTCGATAGGGATCTGGAACTCCCACAACTGCAGCCTCAACCACAGCAGGATGCTCGTAGAGGACTTCTTCAACTTCTCTCGGGTAGATGTTGTAGCCTCCGGCAATAATGACATCTTTTTTCCTGTCTACGATGTAGAAATACCCGTCTTCGTCTATTTTAGCCATGTCTCCCGTGAGTAGCCAGCCATTGATGAGGGCCTTCTTCGTCTCCTCCTCCATCTTGTAGTAGCCCTTCATAACCTGCGGGCCTTTTATAGCTAGCTCGCCAACCTCTCCGAGAGGCAGAATCCTGCCTTCTTCGTCCACAACGACTGCAATTGTATCCGGGAAGGGTATTCCTATGCTTCCCTCTTTGTTCACGCCGTTTATTGGATTTGCATGCGTCACTGGAGAAGTCTCACTCAATCCGTAGCCCTCAACCAGTTTCCCACCAGTTATGCGCTCAAATTCTCTCTTCACCTCGATTGGGAGGGGAGCTGATCCGCTTATGCAGGCTCTGATGCTTTTGAGGTCGTATTTTGGAGTATCGGGGTGCTGGTTAATTGCGTTGAACAATGTTGGAACACCACAGAATACCGTAACCCGGTGCTTCTGGATAGATTTCAGTATCCTCGGAATGTCTCTTGGGTCAGGAATTAGAACTATCTTGCATCCCAGCATGATTGGTGCGTTCATAGACGTTGTCATTCCGTAAACGTGGAAGTAGGGCAATGCTCCTAGAAATATGTCCTTTTCGCTGGCATCTGGGAGCCACGATACAACGTGCAAAGCGTTTGCAACCAAATTGAAGTGGGTCAGCATGACTGCTTTAGGTAACCCTGTTGTACCACCAGTATACTGAAAAACTGCCACATCTTCTTTGGGATTGACATCAGCCTTCTCTTTTGAAGGAGAATGAGACACTGCATCTTTCCAGAAAATTGTTCTTTCGTTTATTTCCACATTGACTTTCTCCTTTTTTAATCTGTACAGGAAATACAACAGGCTGGGCAAGTAATCCTCAATCCTACAAATAATAATCTTTTCAATGACACCTTCACTCAGTAAGGGTTTGATATTTGGATATGCAGTCTCTACAACAAATGCAATTTTTGCCTCGCTGTTTTCGGCAATATGTCTGAGCTCTCTCTCGGTGTAAAGAGGATTGCACTGCACCACCACTCCGCCAGCTTTCAGTATCCCATAATAAGAAATAACGTAATGGGGAGTATTTGGGAGATTAACTATCACCTTGTCTCCCTTTTTCACACCCATCTTCCTTAGAAATCCGGCTATTCTGTCAGAAAGCTCGTTAACTTCCTTGTAAGTTAGTGTTTTCCCGATAAAATCAAGAGCAATTTTCTCTGGATATTTCTCAGCAGAATTTTCAAGAATCTTAAAAAGAGGCTCTTCAGGGTATTCAAGTTCTGGTCTGACGTGTGGATCATAGCTTTTCAGCCATATTCTGTTCACTTCGCTGCCCTCAACCTCTGTAATTATTTTTCCTTCCACTCCTAGCATGGGATTATTTTGCGCGCTACCAAATAAATAATTTTCCACGATTAATCGGTAAAATCTATCACGATTTTTCGTTTTTTCGTAAATTCAGGTATTTAAAGTTTTCTATCCGCGAGAAAACCGATAATTCGGGTTTTAAATATCAAATTTGGAGGAAAGCTTTATTTTCTAAGACGTCAAAAATAACTTGTCTTATATTTCTCAAGAGAGGTGTCCAAATGGAGTACACTGCGGATCAGATAGAGGTTCTGGGAGACCTGGAGGCTGTAAGGAAAAGGCCGGGGATGTATGTTGGAGGTACTGGCATTAGAGGTCTCCATCACCTTCTTTGGGAGGTGGTAGATAACAGTATTGATGAGGCAATGGCAGGGTACTGTGATACAATTGTAGTCAGGCTTCACAGAGACGGTTCGGCGAGTGTTGAAGATAATGGCAGAGGAATCCCTACTGAAATGCACAGGCTCGGCAAGCCTGCAGTTGAGGTCGTTCTTACGAAGCTGCATGCAGGAGGAAAGTTCAGTGATAAAGCCTATAAGGTGGCAGGAGGGTTGCATGGTGTTGGCGTTTCAGTGGTGAATGCCCTTTCTGAATGGCTTGAGGTTTGGGTAAAGAGAAACGGCAAGACCTATTACATGCGTTTTGAGAAAGGGAAAGCTGTAACAGGTCTGGAGATCATTAACGAGACAGAACAGACAGGTACGATCATCAGATTCAAGCCTGATGAGGAAATTTTTGAAACAACTGAATTTCGATATGATATAGTTGCTCAGAGGTTGAAAGAACTGGCTTATTTGACCAAAGGACTCAAAATCAGGTTAATTGATGAAAGAACTGGGAAAGAGGATGAGTTTTACAGTAAAGAAGGTATAAAAGAGTTTGTAAGGCATGTTAATCGAAATAGACCCAAGATACATGATGTAATATATTTCCAAGGTGAAAAAGACGACATAAAGGTGGAGATAGCTCTTCAATTCACAGAAACGGAGTACGAGAACATCTTTGCCTACGCAAACAACATAAACAACGTAGAAGGCGGAACGCATCTTATCGGCTTCAGAGCTGGCCTTACAAGGGCAATCAATGAATATGGAAAGAAAAACGTGAGGAAATACAAACCCATAACTGGAGCAGATATAAGGGAGGGGCTCACGGCTGTTATCTCAGTAAAGGTTCCAGAACCCCAGTTTGAGGGGCAGACAAAGACGAAGCTTACAAACTCTAATGTTAGAAAAATTGTGGAATCTATAGTATACTCAGAAATGTTGAAATGGCTTGAAGAGCATCCTAACAAAGCTATGAAGGTTATTGAGAAGTGTATGCTTTCAATGAAGGCGAGAGAGGCTGCAAGAAGGGCAAAAGAACTTGTCAGAAGGAAAAATGAAGTCCATCTCACTCTACCCGGAAAACTTGCGGACTGCTCATCCAAGAATCCTGATGAGAGAGAGTTGTTTATCGTGGAGGGAGAATCAGCAGGTGGTTCTGCAAAACAGGCCAGAGATAGAAACTTTCAGGCTGTTCTGCCCATCAGAGGGAAGATAATCAATGTAGAGAAATCAGGGATGATGAAAGCTTTGAAAAACGAAGAAATCAAAGCGCTGATAGCAGCTATAGGTGCGGGAGTTGGAAAGGATTTTGAAATCAACAAGGCGAGATATCGCAGAGTTGTCATCATGACAGACGCAGATGTGGATGGGGCCCACATAAGAACTCTCCTTCTCACCTTCTTCTATCGCTACATGCGCCCACTCATCGAGCATGGCTACCTCTACATAGCCCAGCCACCTCTTTACAGAGTTAAGAAGGGGAAGAAGGTGTATTATGTCTACTCTGATAGAGAACTAGAAGACCTGCTCAAGAGAATCGGTAATGCCGAAATCCAGCGTTACAAGGGTCTGGGAGAGATGAATCCTGATCAGCTCTGGGAGACAACAATGAATCCCAAAAACAGAATTATGATGCAGATTACAATTGAGGATGCAATGGAGGCAGAAGAACTGTTTACCACCCTGATGGGAGAGGATGTAGAGGCCAGAAGGAATTTTATCATCGAGCACTCGAGGGAAGTGAGGAATCTAGATATCTGAAAGTGACATTTTCTTTTTTCCCAATAAGGAATAAGCTGGACTAAACCTAGATGATCGGATTCTCAGAGAATTGACGTGAAATTTGGGAGGAAAGCGGTGTTCAAGCAGCTTGGAGAGAAATATCTCGTTCCAATTTATGAAGACTCAAATTTAATTTAAAGGTGGATGGTGTAGTGGCGAGACCAAGTGGCAATATTGAGTGTGATGATAGCATATACAACATCTTTGTCGAAAAGATAAGTCTCTTATCCTAATTCTAAATCCCAAAACTGACACCTTTATATGTCCACTTTCACCATTGTAGGTTAAGGTGAAAGGATGGAGCTTGTGAGGGAAATCAGCGAGGAACTCAAAACATCCTATATCGATTATGCCATGAGTGTTATTGTCGGCAGAGCTCTGCCGGATGTGAAGGATGGTTTGAAGCCCGTTCAGCGACGCATTCTGTATGCAATGTACGAAATGGGTCTTTTCAGCAATCGTCCCTACAGAAAGTCTGCCAGAATAGTCGGAGATGTGCTGGGTAAGTATCACCCACATGGGGATACTGCTGTCTATGACGCCCTAGTCAGAATGGCTCAGGATTTCAACATGCGCTACCCACTTGTTGATGGACAGGGCAATTTTGGCAGCATAGATGGGGATGAAGCTGCGGCGATGCGTTATACTGAGGCAAGGCTTGCAAAAATTGCAGAGGAAATGCTGGCAGACATCGATAAAGAAACAGTAGATTTCGTCCCCAACTTCGATTCAACGCTTAAAGAGCCTGTAGTGCTGCCGGCAAGAATTCCAAACCTACTGATAAACGGTGCAAGCGGCATTGCAGTGGGTATGGCCACAAATATACCACCCCACAACCTTGCTGAAGTTTGCGATGCCATCATTGCTTATATCAGAAACCCGGATATAAGCGTTGAAGAGCTCATGAAGTTTGTTAAGGGCCCTGACTTTCCCACCGGCGGGATAATTTATGGCAGAGCAGGGATTGAAGAAGCGTATCTGACGGGTAAGGGTAAAATCGTTGTGAGAGGGAGAGTGGAAGTTGAGAAGAACGCTGTTATTATCAGGGAAGTCCCTTACCAAGTGAACAAGGCAAAGCTGGTTGAGAAAATCGCAGAACTCATTAAAGAAGGACGGCTGGAGGAGGTCAGGACGGTAAGGGATGAATCCGACAGGGAAGGTATAAGAGTTGTTGTTGAACTGAAACATGATGCAGATGCAGAAGTGGTGATAAGGAAGCTCTATTCTTACACCGCTCTCCAGAATACATTCGGAGTAATCAATCTTGCCCTTGTTGATGGCGAGCCCAGACTTCTGAACCTCAAAGAGATGGTAGCAGAATACGTGAAGCACAGAAGAGAAGTTGTCAGGAGAAGAACAGCTTTTGATCTCAAGAAGGCTGAGGAGAGGCTCCACATAGTAGAAGGGCTGAAGAAGGCTCTTGAAGATGTTGATAATGTTGTTCAGCTCATAAAAGCTTCTGCATCACCGTCGGAGGCAAAAATGAAACTCATGGAATCATACGACCTCTCGGAGAAACAGGCTGATGCCATACTGCAGATGCGGCTACAGAAGCTCACAAGCATGGAAGTGGATGCGTTGATGAATGAGTACGAGGAGTTGAAGACGAAAATTGCAGAGTTAAAGTCAATTCTTGCTTCGGAAGAGAAAATTGATGATATAATTGCCACAGAGTTGATGGAAATCAAAGAGAAGTATGGGGATAGGAGAAGAACTGAGATTGTGGATGATGAAGCAGAGATTGAGGCCGAAGAGCTCATAGCCGAGGAGCAGAACATTCTTGTGGTTACCAGAGATGGATACATCAAGAGAATCGACATGGACGCTTTCCGGTTACAAGCGAGGGGCGGTGTTGGAGTAATAGGTGCCAGCATCAAGAATGGCGACCTGCCAGCAGTACTGACTATCTGCAATACTAAGCACAGACTGCTAATTTTCACCGAGAGGAAATGTTACTGGGTTGAAGCTTATAGAATTCCAAAGATGGACAGGACCGCAAGAGGAGTCCATATAAGGAAGTTCATAGGACTTGAGGAAGGTGAGAGAGTTGTTTCCGTTATCTCTCTTCCAGATTTCAGTGCTGAACTTCTGATATTGACGGAAGATGGCCATATCAAGAGAATACAAGCAGAGGAGTTCGAAAATGCAAAGAGAGCAGGTATAGCAGCATCTTCAGGCAGAATTATCTCTGTTCGCTTGGTGGAAGGGAATGAGGTGCTGATAGCGACGCGAAAAGGCATGGCTGTCAGGTTCAGCTTGGCAGAAGTTCCCAGTTATGGGAGGACTGCCAGAGGTGTGAAGGCAATCAGGCTGAGGAAAGGAGATAGCATCGCATCCATGACCACCATCACAAACGATGGAGATATTCTGACGCTAACTGATAAGGGATATGCAAAACGGACACCTGTCAAAGAGTATCGCCTTACATCAAGGGGCTCAATGGGAGTGATAAACATCAGACTGGGTGCAAGAAATGGAGAGGTTATACTCTCAGAATTCGTGAAAGGCAATGAGGAACTTCTCACTTTCAGTCCAGACGGCTATGCCCTTAGAGTGAACGTTTCAGAGATTTCTAGGCAAGGTAGGACTGCAAGCGGTGTACTTCTGAGCAGAAAAGGAATTATATGTGGTGTTGTAATAGAAAATGAAAGATGATTTATTATTTGGTTTTTTAAAATTTTGAAATTAAATTATTCTTTCTATTCTCCGACATCGAGCCCTATAGTTCTGCGATATCTCATGCCCGGGAAATCTATTCTCTCCAGAGCGGAGTAAGCTTTCGATCTGGCCTCTTCAATACTCTCGCCTCTGCCTACCACCGTGAGAACTCTGCCGCCAGTTGTGACACATCCATTGTTGCACGCGATTCCATTGGCATAGATTATTCCATCTTTCATGGCCTCTTCAATCCCGTTTATGGGCTGGCTTGTATAGTGCTCTCCCGGATATCCTGGTTTGAAGCCTTCCCTTCCTTTAAGAGCGCCGCTAACAGCACATACCGCAACACAGTAATCGCTGCTGAAGGATATTTCGTAGTCTGAAAGGTTGCCTTCGATTATGGCCATTGAGAGGTCGAACATGTCGCTTTCTAGGCGTGGAAGCTTTGCCTCTGCTCCGGGATCACAATCTCTCACATTTATCTCGAGAACCTTTGGAATCCACTCCTCGTTCTCCTCAACAAGCATGATAACCGGATAGAAAATCCCCTTGAAAGTTTTGCCTTCCAGCTCTCTGAACTTTCTTACGGTGGGCTCAACCACCATTTTCATTATCCTCTCTTCCAACTCTTCATCGATGAAGGGATGGGGTGAAATGGCTCCCATTCCCCCGGTGTTGGGGTTGAGAAGCTTACCTTCTTTGAATAGCTTTTCTGCCTGTCCCTTGGAAATGAACTTTTTCATGGTACCAATGTAATAATCTCTCAGACCATCAATGTCGTCTGGGTCGAAGGCTCTCTTGTAGTCCTTTGCATGTCCAAAGGGCAGAACAGCCTTCCCATCAGTGATAGCTGTAAATGCAACCTCTACACCGTATAACCTTTCCTCAATGTCAACTTTATTACCTGCATCGCCGAATCGTCTTTCAATCATGATTGCTTCGATGGCGTAAAGAGCCTCATCAACTGAGTCGCACACAAACACCCCCTTACCAGCAGCAAGTCCATCAGCCTTCACAACAAGGTTTTTGCTAGGGTTGTTTGCATAGTAATCTTTAACGAAAGCTTTAGCCTCATCTGCGTCATCAAAATTCCAGTATTCAGGGATTGGTACGCCAATCTTTGCCAGAAAATCCTTCGCCCAGCACTTGCTTGCCTCCAGAATCGTCGCCTCCCTTTTCGGCCCTACAGCAGGAAATCCTTCCTCCTCCAGTCTGTCCACAATGCCAAGGCTCAAAGGTTCTTCCGGGCCGATGAAAACCAAGTCCACTTCTTCCTTTTTTGCAAAAGTGATTATTTCGTCAATTGACCTTATGGAGGGAATCTGTTTTCCATTGAGCTCTGCCTGCCTGCATTTTGGGAAGAAATTACTGCCACCGTTTCCTGGAGCTACGAAAACCTCTTTTACCTTCTCGCTTCTGGCAAAAGCGTGAGCGATAGCGTTACCTCTGCCACCTGCATCAACAACCAGCACCTTTGACATTGCTCGCACATCGCTTTGAGGGTATTAATTGTTTTCCCAATTAGTTGTTATCCCTTTACTGTTAGTCTTCTAACCCTGCCGCCGTTGCTAGGATAATTAATCAAACCATACCAACCAAACTCATCAAAAAAGAAAACGGTTATATTTTACCGTGCTGAGGCAGATGTGGTGAGAGAAATGGTGAAGGTAGGCGTTTTGAAGATGGGTGCAATTGGAACAGCCTTGCTAGTGGAATATCTTTTGGATGAGAGAGCTGATAGAGGAGATATCGAAGTCAGGGTTGTTACAAGCGGTGCCAAGATGCAGCCCGAGGAGGCTGTGGTAGCTGAAAAGCTCAAAGAGTTCGACCCCGATGTGGTAATAGTTATCTCCCCAAATGCTGCTCTTCCTGGACCAAAGGCAGCGAGAGAAGCTTTTGAGGGTAAGCCCGTAATTGTCATCAGCGACGCCCCAGCAAAGAAAGCCAAGGATGAGATTGCCGAGAAAGGCTTTGGCTACATATTCATAAATGCTGATTCCATGATTGGAGCAAGAAGAGAATTCCTCGACCCAACGGAAATGGCTCTCTTCAATGCTGATGTTGTGAAGGTTCTTGCTGCAACAGGTGCTTTCAGGCTTGTTCAGGAGGCAATTGATGGCGTAATCGAAGCTGTCAAGAAGGGTGAAACTCCCGAACTGCCGAAGCTGGTGATTACTGCTGAAAGAGCTGTTAATGCTGGAAACTTCTCCAACCCGTATGCAAAAGCCAAAGCAATGGCTGCATACTTTATCGCAGAGAAGGTGGCAGATGTTGATGTCAAGGGCTGCTTCATGGAGAAGGATCCTGAGAAATACATCCCACTTGTAGCGTCAGCTCATGAGATGATGCGCATCGCAGCAATTCTGGCTGATGAAGCTAGAGAGATTGAGAAGGGTAACGACACCGTTTATAGAAATCCCCACTCCAAAGATGGCGAAATTCTTAAAAAGATTAAACTCATGGATAAACCTCAGTGATGAAGCGGAGAACGTTTCTGGCTATAACCTATTTTTTAATTATTCTGATAATATACTCTGAAATCTTTGTGATTCTGAAACTCTACTTCGAGGATGAGTACTACTCTATTTTTGATGGCTTTTACTGGGTTATAACAACTGTAACAACAGTCGGATATGGTGATATCGTACTCCATTCGGTTCCAGGGAGGATATTCACTATACTGGTAATGCTAACTGGAATATTCTTCCTTTTTGGCTTCCTCTTTCCCTACGTTCTGATACCTTGGGCTGAAATGAAGCTTAGGCTGTATGTGCCAAGGAAGGTTGAAGGCTTGAAGAACCATATCGTGGTATGTGGATACAACCCTCTTAGTAGAGGTATCTGCAAGGAGCTTGAGCGTTCCGGCATTAAGTTTCTAGTTGTGGAATATAATGAAGAAGATGCGAAAAAATCTCTGGAGGAGGGTTTTCCGACTGTACTGATGGATAGCACATTTTTGGAAAATATTGAGGGGGCCCTCAGCGTCATAGTGGCCTGGAAAAGCCCTGAGAGAATTCTAGACACTCTAGTATCTCTAAAAAATATAGATGTCGACAAATATGTTGTAGCAGACGATCCCTTTTATGCGAAGTATTTTCTTTATGCTGGAGCCAAAAAAGTTCTGATGCCTAAGAGCATTGCTGGCATTCATCTTGCCAGAATAATTCTGGAAAGTGTCGAGGGGGTGCTTGATCTTAAGGAAGTGGCAGGGGGGATATATTATAGTGAGTTCATTGTGGGGAAAGGTAGCAAAGCAGAAGGTAAACAGATAAGTGAGATTGAGAAAATTTCAGGCGCGAGAATACTTGCAGTGTGCTCGGATGGTAAGCTGCACCCAAACCCGCCAAAGGATCTGGTCATCGAAGACGGTATGATATTGCTGGCTGCAGGCAGCAGAAACGAGCTCAGCTCAGTATTTTCAATGACTAGGTGGACAAAATGAAAGTACTGATTTTGGGTTTTGGAGATGTTGGGAAAACAGCAGCTAGGTTCCTCCTACCCAAAGGCGCATATGTTTCTGTTGTAGATGTGAAGGAATCCTACATGGAAGGTGTCGAATTTATAAAGGAAAATGCTTTGAACGAGGAATTCTGGAAGGAGATGAATCTCGAGGAGTTCAATGCTGCGATAGTTGCACTGCCGAAGGACGTTGATGGGCTCATGGCAACGCTTTTGTTGCGAAAGATGAAGCAAGATCTCCTAATCGTAGCAAGATGTAACAATTCCGCATATGTGGAGAGATTTTATGCAGCAGGAGCTGATTACGTCATTGATATCTCAAGTGTCTCAGCTCAAATGGTAGTTTCAACTATTTTCGGAGAAGAGACAGCGAAGCGCCTGATATATGAAAATCTCCAGTTTTCAACTATTGAAGTGGAAGAAGGAGCCCAATTCGTCGGAAAGAGAGCATCGGAAATTCAATGCTGCACGCCGGTTGCGGTTATAGATGGCGACAGAACTTTGAAGCCTGAAGAGGCTGAACTCAGGCCGGGAATGAAAGTGATTGTATTTGGAAAGCAGAACGAAGTTGAAGAGCTTAAAAAGCTCATTTTCCGGCGATGATTTTTCTCCCCTCTATTCTGTTGAGTTTGCTGGAACCATCAATGATTATCAGACCTTGTGAGATTATCTCACCTACCTCGCACCCCTCTGTTATCTTAACGCTCTTTCCCGCATAAACTCTGTTCCCTTTACACTTTCCAAGCAAAATGACACTCTCTTCAGCCTCAATCTCATTGAACTTTGTTCCTTTACCTATAACCGCCTTCCTGCACCTTATTTTTCCCCTCACGACACTCAAATTCCCGATATATACCTCGTCTGCCTCCACATCTCCCCAGAAGTTAGAATATATTCCTGAAACCACTTTCCCCTTAACTCTGATGTTTTTATCAACTATTGCATCGCTCTTGATAATGACTCCATTTTTTGCCAAGATAACATCATTTTTCACTTTGATACCCCCTGCCGGACACTAACAGCAACACCTCTGCTAGATTCCAACATTTCAAAGGCAGACAGAACAGCTTTTCCTGTGGCGAGAATTTCATCATTCTCATTCACAACTATCACCTCGTCATTTGCCCTTATCTCAGAATCCGCTTCCACTACGTGTTTCGCAAATACATTCTTACCGGTCTTAATGAATTCCTGTACGTCATTCATTACTACAACTCTCAGCTTCGGATATGGAAATGCTTTTTTCAAACGCCTTGCCCCTTCGATGCTTAGAGTGAACCACCCACTTTCTGCTTTCATTGTAGCTATTCTGACTCCATTGTCTGTTATTTGTCTTATTCTTCCTGAAGAAGGGGAAAGGATAAATTTGCAGGTGTCTGGAAAAAGAGCTCTTCCAGCTCCCCTCCCGAACTGGTAATCTGCAATAACTCTTACAATCCTCAAATACCTATTTTCCATATCTTCTTTCCCTCCTCTGGTACTCACGAATGCATCTCAGGAAATCAATATATCTGAAGCTTTCCCAGCGGATATCTGTGAAGTAGAGTTCGCTGTAGATGCTCTGCCATATAAGGAAATCCGGTATCTCTTCTCCGGCTCTTATAATGAGGTCTGGAGGCTCTCTGATCTTCAAAAAGCTTTCGAGGGTTTTTGCATCCACATCTTCAGTTCTTAATTTTCCCTCCTTAATTTTAGCAGCAATCTTTCTGACGGTATCTAGCAATTCGATTCTCCCACCGTATCCCAATATAACGTTGACGTTTATATCCAATTCTGTTCCATCTTCGTTTCTTTCTTCCCCGTCTGGAGTGATGATCCTGAGCTTTCCCGGGATTTTGAAACACATGTTTTTAATCTCATCCTCATCGCTTACATGAAGGCAGATTGTGAGTATTTTCACGTCTAGAAGGTTACACCACTTAGTGAAATTTTGAAAAGCATCAAATCCCTGTTTGAACTCGTCTGCATTTGCAACTACCACTATGTGCTGAGGCTTAACACCGGTTAACACTTCTCTCTCTAGTTTTTTGATGTAAAGTCTCCTGATGAATTCCATCGGTAGGTTTTTAAAATACATACTACTTAAAAATTGCCGATGTGGTTATGGCTGCTGATAACGATTCCTCTGCTCTCTCCGTTGCTAGAAGCGAAGCTTTTGTTTTCCGTAATTGCCATAATTTTCGTCATTTATTCTTCAACTGAGGGGAGAAAGTCATTCGTCAATGTTGATAAGAAGGATTCTGTATTCAGCGTCCTCATTGCAGCGTTGTTGCTTTCATCATCTAGCTTTGCAAATGTGCCTGCGTACATCTACTCCTCATCTTTTGCAGCCCTTCCGTTTGCAAAGCTTTCAAGAAACGGAATTGAAAGACTCACTTTCACATCTCTTGCAGTTCTCGGCTATCTTGTATATTTCACGTATTTATCTCCCTTTACTCTTACTCCTCCCACAATTCTTTTTCTCTCTGTTGTTGCCGGATTGACGATTTCGCTAATATATAGCGTAAACAGTCCTGACAGAAATCTCGCATCTGTAATCGGCGTGGCATCAGTCCTCATGATTTTCCACGTATATTCTCCTTCTGTTACTTTCTCTGATCTGGCCATAGCTTTCTCATCAGCATTCATTCTGAGTTTTCTTGCTGTTCGGAGTGGAGTGGCAGATGAAAGCGGACTTATGAGTGCAACTCTGGTGGGTATGCTAATAATTCTTTTCACAGACATACGCTATTACGCTGTTCTTCTCACCTTCTACATAGTGGGGTCAGCAGCAACCAAATACAAATACCAGTACAAGCTGTCTATAGGTGAAGCTGAACCAGCAGGAGGAGCAAGAGGATACGCAAATGTGTTCGGAAACAGCCTCCCTGCTTTATTCTTCGCTATGAACTATGGCTTTTATGGTCTTGATGTAATGAAAGCGGCCTTCATTGCCAGTGTTGCTTCGGCTTTAGCAGATACAATGGCTAGTGAAATTGGAAAAACATCTCAGAAAGCATACCTGATCATCAATTTAAAGCCTGTGAAACCGGGAGTGAGTGGAGGGGTGTCAGTCCTTGGCGAAATGGCAGCTCTTGCAGGAGCAATTCTTACAACCCTTTCAGCTATGCTCCTTGGAATCATAGATGAGAGTCTGATGTGGGTTATTGTCCTCTCAGCCTTTGCTGGTGTGCATGTTGACAGCATCCTTGGTGCAACGTTGGAGAAAAAAGGGTATCTGACGAACTCTCTGGTAAATCTTCTAGGCAATTTCTCTGCGGGTTTGTTCTGTTACCTTCTTCTCACATAAGCAGCCATCAGCAGTGCTGCAGTAGCCATTAAAGCAGATGCTGCCTCAAAGCCCGGGATCTCCTTTATGACTTCTTCAGCAACTTCTTTTAATCCCGGGATCTCCTTTTCGGTTTCTTTTTCCTTTACTGTGGGAGTTGCAAGGGCTGAAAAGTCAACTCTTGTCAGCTTTATGCTTGTATTTACGCTAGAAAGGGCAACAATGAGCTTTGAAAGCCTCTCAGATAGCTTGTAGAAAGACAGCCTTGGAAGGGGCTCCTTGATGTTCTCTGCATACTCGTAGTATGCGATGGGGAGGATAGGGGTAATTACGTTTTCAGCTTCAGAAAGGGCAGCTTTAGATGCATCTCTCGCAGAATTCACTTTCGTCTCGATGTCCTTCTCATATCCTATTAACTCAATGGATAGGGCAGCCTTGGTTATGGCATCTATGGCAGAGAATGCAGCTCCAGCATAGAATCCTTCCTCAAACTGCATTTTAGACATTTCAAGACTGTCTGAAGCTTCACTGATCAGATCTCTGTAGCCTCCAATAGAGCTGGCATAAACAATGAGAGTGTCAGCTTGAGTCATGTAGAACTGAGTCCTCTTTTTCAGAGCTTCCTCATCAATTGGGACATCTTCTTTAACAGTCTTCAGCAGAGACATCCACACCTTTGCACTCTCTATCCTCTCCTTGGCAAATGCAAGGCTGAACATGGCGTCATCGAAATTCCTTGCTCTTCTGGCATTCTCAAGATGTTTTTCTGCTTCGCTAATCCTCTCCTGTGCTGCACCAACGATCTGGATGGTTTCAATCCCAACGCTCTTTATTGATGAGAGCTGAGACTTCATCGCATCGATTTCTTTCTCAACATCCTCGAAAGCATCTTCGACGTTCTCCTCGTTGATGCTATTAAGATACTGAACATACCTCATTTTGATTTTTGCTTGGAAATATAGGCTTGTAGAAGTATAGTAGTTCCCTTTCTCATATTCCTGCTCTCCCCTTTTCATCAGCTCCTCAGCATCGCTTATCTGGCTCGAATAGGATTTCACTTCGTCATAGAGGCTAAGAGAGTCTTTTTTCATTCTGTCTGCAAGAAGTTTCAGCAAATCTGAATATTTGACGAGGTTTATACTAACTTCCGGCCTCTCAAGCTTGTATCCGGTGTAAAAGGCTAGAGCCTCCTGTACTGTTTCCACCTCGTAAACTCTAACTCCAAGCTCATTACCAAGTTCTACCAAATCAACAGGTTTTGTTTCTGATGTGACAAAAATGAAGGGTCCTTTTCTGACCTCCTTGCTCTCCTGAACATACACGATCCTCTGTCCTTTGGGTATCAGAAACACCTTTGCTCCATCTTTTGCGGCAGCTTCAAGTTTATAGGGAATTCCGCCTACGGGCCCTATGAAACCGTCGGGATATATCATTCCCGTCATATAGACGGTTTTGTTGACTTCTAGGCCAAGGAGGGCGGAGAGGGTGGCGACGGTAAGAACACCTCCTGCAGATGGTCCACCAACTATAGGTGAATCCGCCTCAATGATGTAGAAAAAGTCGTATTTGGTGAAATCTTTACCGATGAGGTCTGATGCAGTTATTGCTGCAAGCTGGGCGCTACCCTGCATATCTATCTCGGTGTAAGGCGTGGTTGAAACGAAAACTCTCCCATCTCCGTCAGTAACGATTACAGTGACGTTGATAACGGCACCCTCAGGTTGGGAGCCGCTTTTCACGGCAACAGCTTTAACATTGGCTATGCTCGGGTTAAGAAATTGGGCAGAGGTGGGAGTAAGGATGGCAATTAAAATGACAACTGACAGAATGCAAATCAACAGAGATCGTTTCATAAGCTGACTATTCGCGCGGGCTATAAAAATTTTTCAGGAAGCTGACAGTTTCTGGATTTCCGACAAAAGCCTTAAACTAATACGATTCCACAACCAGTTAATGATCGTTGAAATTGCAAGAAGAAGGAAAAGCATAAGAAAGTTCAAACCTGATAGATTTGACATTAACATCCTTTTTGAGTGCATTGACGCTGCAAAAGAAGCCCCATCGGGTAGCAATGCTCAGCCTTGGCACTTTGTGATAGTGGAGGATTTTGCTCTTAAAGAGAAGCTGAGAGAGGTTTGTGAGAGTGGTGAGAGGAAATTTTATTCGCATGTGAGGGGAGAACTTGCAGAATGGTTGCATAGCAAGGGTTTAAGCTGGCAGAAACCATTTCTCACAGACGCCCCATATATCGTTGCAGTATTTGCCTATAAAAAAGCCCCATATTCAAGGGAGTCTGTATGGATTGCAGTTGCTTATTTCCTCTTGGCTCTGGAAGAAAAAGGGATCGCCAGTCTTACCTATACCCCTCCTAACAGAGACGAGGTTGCAGAACTACTAAAATGCCCACCCGAATATAGGCTTGAAGTTCTGATTCCAACAGGGTATCCTGATGAGCAGAAAGTTAAGGAACCTAGGAAGGGTCTAGATGAAATCGTCAGTTTGAACTATTTTGGCGAGAAAATGTAGCATTCTATTTCATCTTTTTTTCCATTCTCTCCAGAAGCGGTAGAAATCAGATTTTCGGAAATTTTTGAAGCCAAGCTTAACCAACAGCGGTGGGGCAACCTCAAAAGCAGCGTTGAGAGGTATGATGATCCCTAAAATGATTTTGGCAGTTGTAGCTTCGGCAAATTCGGCAGCAAAGTAACCTGAGAACAGAGCAGCAATGGTGGCAATTATTCCAGAGATGTGAAAAACTGCTCTGCGGGCAGGTTGAAGTCTGAGGTATGAAGTGCGGTCTGTTTTGAGGGTTGGCTGAATTTTTAGAGGACCGTTGAGGAAGATGTAGTGAAACTGAATGCCAAAAAGCTTGCCCACCATCAGGTGGGTGAGGGGATGGAGTGATATGACTATGAATAATGTCGAAAGCAAAATCAAAACATCTTTTTCAGGAGGTGTGAAGGAGAATGAGTATGCCATAGCAGCCACAGAAACCATGAATATGAGGATGTATGAGATTATACCCATGTTTAAATTGATCCTGACGTGACTGTCACTCATATGGGAAACCATACCAACCATACTCCTATGTGGTCTTTCACCATTCTATATGAATTCGACACACTAATCATATCAACCCGAAACAGACACCCCATCATATTTATTTCGGAATGTATTTTATGCTAAGGTGAGGTGTAGCAGGTGCAGTAAATGCGGATCGGAGATGTATATTTCTGGCTACTGTCCAGTGTGCAGTCATGCTCCTCTGGCAGCAACAATTCACCTGGCAGATAAACTGATCCTTACATTTATTTTTGAGGATGATAATTTTGATAATGACATCATCTTCTCCTTCAAAAGATATGATGAGGAAATCTCAGAAAGAAATCTCTTTGAAAGAGTGGCGGAAGAAATACACTTCAGAAGAGTTTCGAAGGTTTTTATCTCAGCCACAACTGAAGAGAGAAGAAACTACTGCGGAGAGATGTTACGGAAATTCGCCCTATCGCCTCTGGAGCTCATTCTAACAGATGTGTTTCAGAACCAGCAAGAGTTTGTTGAAAGGGTGAAGAGTCATGTGCAGTTGGTGGAAAAGCTGGAAAAGATTGAGGTGGATGTAGAGGACAAGATCGGTGGAGCCCATTCTACAGTTATAGGGGGAAGAGCAGGAATGAAACTTTTGCTGAGACTTGCCTCATCCCCATATGTCAAGAAAATAGTGCCTGGAGTTATTGAGAGTGCGGGGATATCAGGTGGTGGCGTCAGAATTAAGTTAACGAGGTGTGACGAGAAGGGGAATGTGAGGGCATTGCTCATAAATGGTGCCAGTGTTCAGCAGATTTACGTAATCACAACTGCTGCTGGCAGAGAACAAGGGGAAGAAGTTTTAAAAGAGCTCAAATCTGTTGTGAATGGGGACTAATAGATGTGAGAGAGCTTCAACTTTAGAGATGCACGTAATATCCAGCATTTTCAGGAAACAACAGGATATCGCTTCCTTAAAAAGTACTAGATCTACCAACTCAACCTTTATCGTGCACCCACTCTTCTCCATCCTCATAGACTTCTTTCTTCCAGACTGGTAGCCTCTCCTTGACAAGCTCCATGCTCTGGATGAGAGGCTCCCAGATGTCCTTTCTGTGCTCACCCATAACCACAACATAAACTATATCCTCTCTCGGCCTTAAACTCCCAACCCTGTGATGAATCTTCACCTCCGCAACCCCCTCGTACTTCTTCAATTCACTTTCGATCTCTTTCAGAGTCTTTTCAAACACATCTCCGTATTTCTCGTACTCCAGCCTGACAACTCTCTTTCCATCAGACACCTCTCTCACAAATCCGATGAAAACACCCATTGCGCCACACTTGGAGGTAGAAGGTGATTTCTTTACCTCCTCCATAATAGCTTTCAAGCTCACCCACTCCTCAGCCTTCAGAGCATCTTCAACACTCTCAACAGGGGATGGGTTGATGCCTAAAGACAGGACTTCATCCTGATTGAAACCTTTAAGAACGGCAAAATCGTAATTACATGAAAGAAAATCAAGAGTATCTCTCAGATTTGTTTTAACATTCATCGTTACACTTTCGCCACCATATTGCACTTTTTCTTCAGCCCTTTTTACATTCTCCCCGCTCTTCTCAATCACAATGACTCTTCCGAGCTTCGAAAGCTCCTTTTCGATCTCATCAAATCTTTCATCCGCTACAAAAACCCTCATCTTTCAGCCTCCTCCATTACTCTCACTCAACCTGACATCCATCCCGCATGCAAGGGGGGCGGCCATCTCATATTTCACATTAACTCTGCCATCTTCCACATCAATCAAAGCGATGCTTGCTGCACTCAATCTTGGCTTGGTAGGACTACCAGGGCAAAGGACAACAACATCTCCAAACTTTTCAAGGACAAATCGATGAATGTGGCCAAATATCAAAAAGTCAATTCCAAGCTCTCTCGCCTTATAGCCCAGATCATGAAACTGGTTCAGGTAGTTCCCCTGGTGAACCAAACCAAACCTGACACCCTCCAACTCAAACTTGAGCTCATTGGGGAGCATCTTCTTGAGTTCGTAATCATCTGTATTTCCATATACTGCATAGACCTCTTTTCTTGAGAATGACTCGTAGACATCTACTGAGGTAAAATCACCAGCATGAACAACTGCATCGCAGTCCTCAAAAAGCTTCACGACTTTCTCAGGAAGCTCCTTAAAGCTCCTCACATGGGTGTCAGCAATTACCAGCAACCTCATCTCATTCACCTCTCGTTATCTCTCTTCTCATTGCCCCATTCCTCTATCACTCCCATCACTCTCTCCCAAAAACACTGTTTAGTATTGCATAGGTTATTAAGGGGTCAAAGCCAATTGGGCTACATAGTACAATTCTCTTGCCATCAAAAATCCCTTCAACCCTATCTGCTCCACCTTTTAGGCCGAGAGATTCGGGAATATCTTTAGTAGTATGGACACCATGAGAGATGAAGACTGGGACTATATATATTTCGTTGCTCTTCATCTCCTTTACAACTTCATCTACATGGGGTTTTGTATATACGAATGCGAGCCTAACCTCGTTAAATATTCCCATACTCTCTATCCTTTCCTTGTGGTAGCTCATTACCTCAAGATAATGGGGTAATTTGCTCCCATGTCCTACGAGAACAAGCCCCTTCACATTTTCACCTCTGTTGCGATCCCTCTGCATTCTCATCTGTTACGTCCGTTTCGAGATATATTACGGCCAAGTCTGACTTTATGGAATCTCCAACTTCCTCATTTTCCATTCCTAGATTGTTCAGCACCACAATTCTCTTTATATCCATTCCTTCCAACTCCTCCAACCCTTTAAGCTTCTCTAAATTAAACCTTTTATCCGCCAGAATTAGCACCTTCTTCCTGAAGCGAGCGGCTTTGATTATTTCATCGTAACTCTCTCTGGCATGGGCATCCACAACTACAACTTCACACAGGTCCACCTTTAGCCTTGCTAGTGCAAGCTGAACGCTGCTTATCCCTGGCTCAACTCTGCCATCTACCAGACTTCCCAGTCCCGAAACCATAGGGTCGCCGGTAGAGAGAACCACAACCCTCATTTCTACACCCATTTTTGCTATTTTCTCCACCTCATTTTTGTCAAACCTGGTCATTTCAACTCTTTTTCCTTTTATGTAGGGTTCGGCCAGCTTTAAAGCTCTTCTGCTGCCGAATACAACATCTGCTCTGGAAATAATTTCCTTTGCTCTGTCTGTTAGATATCCTTCGGCTGGTCCAACGCCTACAATCATTACTCCCATTCTCCCACACCCAACAAAATCACCTTTTTAACTCGGGGATTAATTTGACGTGCTTTCTGAAGAACCTTAAGTCCTGAAGGATACAAAGCTTTGTCAGCATACTCTGGATCGTGCCTCAAACCAAGCAATTCTCCTCGAAGCGAAGGATCAGCCCACTTTAGGAGTAAGGAAGGCTTGCCCACTACAACTGCTTCCTCAACAGCCCTTAACCCTTCCTCGATATGCACTCCGAAAACAAGGGGTTTATAGCCCTTTAAATTCTCCATACACCACCTCCATCCATTCCTTCCGGTTGTAATGGCAACTTTTTCGTATTGAGAGGCTATTGCTGCTTTAATTTTAACCAGCTTTCTGCACCAGGGTTCAACGAAACCCGTAGTGCCTAGGATGGATATACCTCCTCTGATTCCGAGCCTCTCATTGTCTGTCAGCTTTGCAATCTTCTCACCCTCAGGAACCTCTACAGTCACTCCACCCACATATCCATACTTTCTGCTCACAGCTTCAAAATTCGCTCTGACCTGCTCCATTGCTGCTCTACTTACAGCAACCCCTTTGCTGCTTCTTCCTACCCCTCTGCCAAAACTGATCCTTTTGTTGTTTTCCGTAGAGGTCATTGTAAAGGCTCTAATGAACAAGCCATCTGTAGCGTCAAAGTCATGATCTCCTGCAAATTTTCTCGCTTCTGCAACACCCCCTTTTGCATTCACAATTACATTAACTGTAAGTCCAGAAGGAGTAAGTACTTTCACTTTTTCCACTTCTTCGTAAAGCGATGTTATCGCTGCCACCACAGCAGCAGAGGCTGTAGTTCCTGTCGTAATACCCCTTCTAAGCCAGCCGTCGGGGGTAAGTATGTATAGTCCACTGCCTATCTTTCTTATTACTTCTTTGATTCCTTCCTCCTCGGCTCGTGCCTGAATCCACTCTTTTGGATAGCCGTATAGTTCCAATGGGTCTGTTAGATCTATCCTTTGTGATTCAGCCATGGTCATGGGGAATCTTCGAAAGTCAGGTTGAGGATGGCATTAAAGATTGCTACACATAACGTCGAACCACCTCTAGTTCCTACAGTTGTTATGGATGGCACGTCAAGCTCCCTGATCATCTCTTTGGATTCTGCTGCATTGATGAATCCCACAGGCGTTGCAATGATGAGTTTAGGTCTGACTCCCTCATTGATGAGGTCGCACAATGCTATGGCAGCGGAGGGAGCATTACCTATGGCGACAACACCTCCATCAATCCTTTCCTTGAGCTTGAGGATTCCATCAGCGGCTCTCGTCAGATCAGGTCTGGAACCAAGACTGACAGCTACATGAACGTGACTCTTAAGCTTCTTTTTGTTTATTCCAGCCTTCACCATTTCAACATCCACCACAACATCTGTGCCATCTCGTAAAGCTTCAATTCCCGCTCTTATCGGATTGTTTCTGAAAACAATCAGGTCTTTTATTCCCGGATCCCCCGTTGCGATGATGCACCTCTTGAGAACCATATCTTCTGCAGAATTCCCGGGGATGAATTTCTGGACTATTTTGTAGCTTTCCTCCACAATCTTCTTTGCTTCTAGAGTGTAGTCACCCATATCAATTTTCATGTCGTCACTCTCCTTTTGTCATCATCTCTATCACTTTCCTTACCATCTTCTACCAGCCTGTATTTTCTCGAATAGCCTCTCGGGGTGTACATGACTCCATTTCTAACCAGAGTTTCAGAACTGGGAATAATGAGCAGGGTATTCATGTCCACCAGTTCCGGGTTTGCCATGACATCCGTTGCTTTTAAAATCCGAATTTCCTCTCCTTCTCTGGTAGCATTTTTGACTATGCCTATGAAAACATCTCCCTTCTCCTGAAGAACAATCTGGAGCGCTTTGACAAGATTTCCTGCACGCTTTCTGCTAGAGGGATTATAAATGGCTATAACGAAATCAGCTTGAAGTGCGTGGCGAAGCCTTTTCTCTATCACTTCCCATGGTATCAGCAGATCGCTCAGACTGATAACGGCATGATCCCCGCTGATGGGGGAACCAAGGAGAGGTGATGCTGAAGAAAGGGCTGTGACTCCCGGTACAACTTCAAATTTGACTTTTTCGCCGCTTTCTATGATATACTCAACCACAAGAGGGAGCATACCATAAACGCTAGGGTCTCCACCGCTTATGAGGCTGACAACGTTATCTCTTGCAAGTTTCACAGCAAGTTTAACCCTCTCTACCTCTCTGCCCATTCCACTCTCTATAATCTCTCCTCTCACCAAGTGTTTTATTCTATTGACGTAAGTAGTATGACCTATTACGTAGTCCGAACTTTTTATGACCTCTATGGCTTTCAGAGTTAGCAAATCCTGACTTCCCGGACCAATTCCCACAACATACAGCTTACCTTGCGATTGCGATTGTGACATTTCCATACACCCTCTTTGGAAGCAGCAATTTCTTGTCATTGGAGAAATAAAGGGCACACGCTTCAGCAACACTCCTCAATCCTACCTTTCTGGCCTTTGAAGGTTCTGCTTCAAGAACACTGTTTATTTCGTCTCGATTCAGGAACATCAGTGGTTTTTTGAGGGTGTCAATAGCTGCAATTAGGCCAGCTTCACTCTTTTTAAGTTCGGCAGTGGCAAAGAGTCTAACATCCTCTATTCCAGCTTCAACTTCTCTCAGAGCTTTTCTTACGGCATTCAGGACTTCTCCCATTCCAACGCCTTTTCTGCATCCTATTCCCACGCACAGTCCATCTTCGTATTCGGCTGCGGTGGTGATGACTGCGGTCATGCCAATGGATTCCAGCATCCTTGCCACCTCATTCCCGCCGTGGTGTCCACCGAGAATCGGAATGGCGAAGCGCATGGGCTTGTCAACAACCACAACAGCAGGATCAACCCACTTGCTCTTCAAATGGGGCGCAATTCCTCTCACGACTATCCCTATCGGCATATACGCAACTATGCAATCGTATTCTAGCAGTTCTCTCCATATTCCGGGTTTATATGGTTGAATGTCTGCCCTCAGAAATTCTGCAAGTTTTCTGAGCTGTTCTATATCTTTTCCAAATCCTACAACAGCTATGCGTATAGGACAGACCTCCTGACCTCTTTAAGAGCCTTACCGATTATTATGACTGCAGTCTTCTTTATTCCTGCTGCTTTGACTTTCTCGGCAATATCTGCCAGGGTACCTTCAACAATTACCTCATCATGCCGTGAAGCGTGGTAAACTACTGCTACCGGCTCTTCAATGCCCCTTACTCTTCCAACCTTTTCTGCAATGTATTCAACCTTATCGGCTCCAAGGAGGATTACAAGGGTGAAGGGCAGTCTGGCGAGTCTATCGAGATGGTCTTCATCCAGTGTTTTTCCTGCGGGTCTTGCTATAACAACGCCAATTCCAAGGTCTGGACACGTCAACTCTCTTTTCAATGAGGCTGCTGCAGCAAAAACGCTGCTGACCCCAGGTACGACCTCCACATCGATCCCACGATTTTCGAGTTCGGAAATCTGCTCATTGATTGCTCCATAGATGCTAGGGTCTCCACTCTGAAGCCTTACCACAATCTTTCCATCATTAATCGAGGCCACGATAAGTTCTACAATCTCTTCAAGTTTCATGCCGTAGCTGCTTACTTTCTTCCCTTGAAACTGGCTGAGAAATTTTTCGTCAATAAGGGAGCCGGGATATATAATAAGGTCTGCCTGTTCCAGAAGTTTACGGGCCTTAATGGTAAGAAGCTCTGGATCACCTGGCCCAAATCCTACAAAATATACTTTAGCTCTGTTTCTATTCTTCATTGCTCTCCTCCTCCCTTCATATCATTTATATCCCTCTATTCCCTCATATCCTCAATCCTACCAGCAACGTGAAGTAGTCCGCTCTCTCCTCAATCTCTCCGGCTTTTCCAATTTCTCCCAAGTATTCTCCATCCATGAAAATTCTTTCTGCGATCACAAATCTATCGTAACCTCTTTTTTCAAGCTCTCTGGCAATCTCTCTAGGTTTTTTGGCCTTGAGGACAACGACATATTCAGCGTTCCTGAGTTCGGGTGTTGTAATCAGAATGGGGGCATCTACGAAAAGATTGAGCTTCGAGAACACTGCCGTGAAGCTTGGCACTCCTGGAATCATCCTGATTTCAACATCAGGATTCTTTTCCCTTGTTTTTGTTGCTATGTGCTGAAAGGTGGAAAAGAATGCCACATCTCCAAGTGTTGCGAAGACTACGTCTTCTTCAACGCACCTGTTGGCCAACTCATCCGAAAGCACATCTTCTACTTTCTCACTCATCCCCATAGGAAACTCTACCAGTCTTGGCTTTCTGTAGCGGGAAACCACATCATAAGCCAGCTTTCCCGGAACTATTACCTCATCAGCTTCTTCTATTGCCTTCACAGCCTTTATCGTTAAAAGCTCTGGATCTCCCGGTCCCAGACCAACCCCTACAAGCATCCAACCACCACGAAAACGGGATTAAGAGATCTGAAAGCAGTTCCGCCTGAAAGCTCATAACTCTTCGAGATGTTCACAATCAGCGCCTCTTTAAAAATTCCAAGCTTTTTCATCTTGTTAATCACTCTCGCTGCAACTTCCATGCGAGCAGCATTTACTACTACCTTCTCAGCTTTTTTAGCAGCAATCTCCAGCATTTCTTCTATTCCTACTGTGCCGCCAAAGAAGACGATGTCATAATCGTATTCCTTGAGAAATTCCATACCCTCCATAATCTTGACCTCCACATTACCGAATACTTCCAGCCTCTTTATAGCCTCCTGTATTGCGGCTTTGTCAACATCAATTGCATAAACTTTCTCCACATAGGGTGCGAAGAATTCAGCTACCTTCCCACTTCCACAGCCTATATCCGCAAAGACTTGGTGGTGCTGGGGATGAAGCTTAGAGAAGATTACACCAATGATTTCATCCTTGGTATACTTACCAGCATCTTTTGGTGCCGTGATATCCATATCTTTCCCTCCAGAATGTACATTATTAAGCCTACTGCTGCCACAATTATGCCCGCCACAACATCTTCCTTTTCATCAATCCTCGGCGGTTTGAAGGCCTTGTAGGAGATATATGTCAGAGTAACAATGGTGGATATGGTTGCAACAGAGAAAAGCAGCGCAACAAACATTGCCTGAGAAAAGGTAGAAGTTGCCAGCACTATAGGGATGAGAGGAACGCATGGCGAAAGGCCCAAAACTAGCAAGAGGGTGGTGATAGATAGAGAGTGAACATGCTTGTGGGGCCTGATGACAGACATCAAAGCATAAAGCAGACCAAAGAGGATGAGCATTAGTGGTGAAACCTCTTCAAGCGTCTTCGCATATCCTGCCAAGTCTAATCCCGTGAACACGGCTAAGCTCAGTATAACTGAGGTTGCAACGTGAATTCCGGCAGCAATTCCTGACAACCCTGCAGCTTTCCCAGCTCCCCAGTTCTTCATCCTTGCGATTGTTACAATTGGGAGATAGTGGTCGGGAGCAAAAGAGTGGACTATGGCAATGCTTATTGCTGCGAGGAGTAGGAACTCCAAGTAGCCTCACCTCCCACTTTATCATCCCCCTCCTTCAACACTCCATCTACTCCATCTACAATTCGAAGTTTAATTGGGAAATTTAGGGCTTCTCTTCTCACCACATCCAGCATCTCCTGACTGCAAACGAGTAAAACAGTATTACCGCTTATAGCCCTTAAAATAGACCTCTCCAGGCTTGCTGTGAGAATATCAGCTTCAAGCCCCTCATCTTCCAGCTTCTGTCTGGCGTTTCTGCCCATCACTGCAACAAAATCTGGATGCAATTCAGGGATGGGGCTTGTATGAGGGATAACTACAAGTTCTCCTCTTCTTCTTCCAAAAATTCCCAGCCTTATTCCGCACTCCTCTGCAAGGCTATAGTCTATGCTGTCACCTTCGTAAACAATCCTGCCATCAGAGAGCATGACAAATTTGTCTCCTATCTCTGTGGCAAAGTCGAGATCGTGGGTAGAGATGATCAGGGTTTTTCCTTCCCTTCTGAGCTTTTCTACAAGTTCTACCATGCTCTTGAGACCGACGCCATCCAGACCAGCAGTAGGCTCATCCATGATGATGTATTCCGGCTTCATGGCAAGCACTCCGGCTATTGCAACCCTCTTCTTCTCACCTCCACTCAATCCATTGCAGAGTCTGTTCTCGTAGCCTTCAAGTCCCACTGCTTTTAGTGCCTCTTCAACAATCCTATCATCCTCTATACCCAGATTTTTAGGGCCAAATGCAACGTCCTGCCACACGGTGGGAGCGATTATTTGATCATCTGGATTCTGGAACACAAAGCCGACTTTCCTCCTGAGTTCCATCAGACTTTGCTTATCATAACGAACTTTAGCACCATCTACCCAGACTTCTCCCTTCAGTGGCTTCAACAGACCATTCAGATGCATCAGGAGCGTTGACTTCCCGGCACCATTTTTCCCCAGAAGTATTGTTACTTCCCCTTTCTGAGCCCTGAAATTGACTCCCTTTAAGACAGTATTATTGCTGTAAGCGAACCATAAATCCCTTGTTTCTATCATTCAGCCCCTCACCCCACCAGCCATGCTACCATAAGGCTCAGAAGCACGATAGATGCATACCCATATCCAGAACTGCTATACTTCATCACCGGCATAACTCCCTGGTAACACCTGGCTTCCATGGCGTTATCCAGCTTCTCGGCTCTGTTGAGAGATTTAATGAAGAGAGAATAGCTCAGAAGAGCTGCAGTGTTCACAAAAGCCCTCTTGCTGATGTAACCCAGCCTTGACGATGCTGCTCTGTCTAACCTCATTGCCTCATCCATTAAAATCTGTATAGTCCGGTACATCAGCAGAGCGGTTTCAACAACGAATTCCGGCAGTTTGAGCCTTTTCAGAGCAGAGAAGATCTCAGGGATTGTGGTGGTTAAAATCAAGTATGCAAGAACGGAGAGGGATGCAAAGGCTCTGGTTGTGGTGATTGTTGCAGTTCTAAGCCCCTCGTCAGTTATCGCCAGAGGGAGAAATGGGAGTTTAAATACAGGATTTCCCGGAATGAAGACCACAAGAACAAGCATGCTGGAAGTCAAAAAATATGCGGGTATTTTCACAACCTTCAGATAGTGCTTTCCGGCAGCGTGAATTGACAAAGCTGAAAACAGCATGAAGGCAGTTATATAGACCGCAGACTTACCGCTAAACACGACAAAAAATAGGGAGAGAAGGGAGAAGTATATTCTCAGATCTCCTTTGATTATTTTTCTAGAAACAGTCTGCACTTCTTCAAGCGTTTCGTGCATGTCTGATTCCTCTATAATATCCCAAGAAGTATCCGATGAGTAGAGCACCTATGGCTGCCTGGAGTGAGAAGAGGAAGGTCTCGATCTCTCCACTCGGCGGCTCCCAAATTGGTGAAAACCAAGGTTCGTAGTGGGGATTGATGTCTGATATTGCCAGCTCTGCCTGCTCATCTGCTCCAGTCCATTCTGCAGACAGTGTAAGTTGAGAGAGGAACACGAGAAGAACGATAGCGGCTATAATGAACACAGCCTTCATGCTGTCACCCCAGCAACAACATCCTCTCTAACCTGTATGAGGTATCCTATCAGCAGCGCTGCCACCACTCCCTCTATAACGGCAAGTGGAACCTGAGTTACCGCGAATATCGCCATGAATTTAGTTGCTGAAGCCATGACTCCAGCTAATCCTACTCCAGACGGAAAGGCGAGGGCCAGCTGGAATGATGTAACCACATAGGTCACCCAATCTGCAATGGCGGCAGCTACGAAGGTTGCAATCTTAACATCGATTCTATTTCTAACAGCACTGTAAGCCAACCACCCCACAAAAGGTCCAACAATTCCCATGGAAGCTGTGTTTGCTCCAAGTGTCGTTATCCCTCCGTGAGCTAGGAGCAAAGCCTGATAAAGCAGAGCCAGTATGGAGAGGAAAGCTGTGATAACTGGGCCGAAAAGAACCACTGCAATACCAGTTCCTGTGGGATGAGAGCAGCTTCCCGTTATTACAGATGGTATTTTCAGGGCTGATAAAACAAATATGAATGCTCCAGCTACAGCCAGAAGAGACTTGCTCTTTGGATCTTCGTCAATTCTCTTCTTAGCTTTATACGCCCCATAAGCTACCACTGGAAGGGAAAAAGCATACCAAAATGCTGCCCAGCCTGGTGGTAAGAAGCCCTCTGCAATATGCATTACTCCACCTCCATTGAAAACATATCAAGGAAACTTGACTTACTATTTATAAAGGTTTCTTCTTGCAGTGGTTATCATTGCAAGTTGCAGAAATTCAAAGGTGTGAAAGTTCTGAGAGGTTTTGAGCACAGCCTGAACTGAAGACGGAGGAAAGGCCGGGTGGGAAGATAAATGAAAAATCAAGGAAAACGAGTGGAGTAAACAAAAATCTGCCCTCTCATTTATGATATCTCATCAAAATTTTGCTATATTTGTGAAGTAGGGAGATAATTCGAGAAAAATACAAATAATTACCTCAAGCGAAAGAATTATTAACCCCACTCTGGTATGTCCGGAACAGGCTCCGGTGGTGTAGCCCGGCCAATCATACGGGACTCTCGATTCCGTGACCCGGGTTCAAATCCCGGCCGGAGCACTTCTTTTTATTGCAGTTTTTGGCACCTCATAAAAAACCGCAATCCAAGCATATATAAACAGAAAACACTACACCGGCAGAACTATAATACCCTCAGTCATTTATATATTTGGAGACGAAGAACAAACCAAGTCGTTTCCTTGCGAATGTCTTGGTATGGTTGAGGGGGGCTGGGACCGCCCATTGTTAATAAGGCCTTATTGGCAACGTCTCCTCCGGGTTCGAATCCCGGGGTACCACTTATCCACTTCTGAATATTTCAGTAATTAATTTTAAATTTTTTATTAATTTTTTATTAATAGAAATATAACTAAAATTCCTAGAGGGAGAACATGAGGATTCGTTCTCTGGTCTAATAATTGTATTAGCTGCATCGAAAGATGACAACCAAAATTTAATTTTGGAGAAGTACATGCTTGGATGATGAAGGAATGGCGGTTTGTTGGATTCGATGACAGCTTTAAGGATAACAGATGCTACATAGTGGGCTGCATCACCGCATCCACTTATATCGAGGGATTTATGGTGGACAGTATCGAGGTTGATGGGATGGATGTTACTCACAAAATTATCTCGATGGTCAGGCGTTCAAAGTTCAGAGAGCAGCTGAAATGCATATTCCTTAGCGGAGTCACGTTTGGCGGCTTTAACATAGCAGATATTTCCGAAATAAACCGCAGAACAGGGATACCGGTGGTAGTGGTGATGCGGAAAATGCCCAATTTCGAGGACATTGAAAGGGCTTTGATGAATGTTGGAGAATATGAGGAAAGAATTCAGACAATGAAAAAAGCTGGCGAAATATACAGTTTGAATGAGGTATATGTGCAGCTCGCCGGTTGCAGCTTGGATGAGGCCAGAGTTTTTCTGAAGGGTTCGACACTGAAGGGGAAGCTGCCTGAACCACTCAGAATAGCCCATATGGTTGCCTCAGCAATTGTTCATGGAGAAAGCAGGGGGAGGGCCTGAAAGAGTGGGAGTTAAAGAAGGGTTATGGAGTTAAATATGGTTAGATATAATCTCAACAACTGACTTCGGATCTTTTACACGCAGCACCAGCTTTGTTTTCTTGTCGGATGAGGTGTCGGAAAAGGAGTAGGCATATTCTATGTTTATACCAGCCTCACCCAGCTTTCTTGCAACGGTGTAAAGCTCGCTGACGTCTCTGACATCCACCACTAGCACCTCTGTAACCGAGACAATGTAGCCTGATTCCCTTAATGTTGTATAAGCTATGTCTGCATCACCGACAATCATCCTGATAATTCCAAAATCACCTGCTTCAGCAATCGAAAGACTTTTGATGTTGATTTTTGCACTTCTGAGCACTTCCATGATCTCAGCCAGCTTACCGGGTCGGTTCTCCATAAACACGGAAACCTGCTGAATAATTGATGCTCGAATCTCTTTCTGAGTTTCCTCCACTTTTTCCATTATCTCCACCCCTGACTAAATCCTCCTTCTGTCTATTATCCTCTTAGCCTTTCCTTCAAAGCGCTGGAGCGTCCCGGGATTCACGACTTTCACCTTTGCCCAGACATTAAGAACGCTTTTTAGCATTTCTGAAACTCTCCTTTCAAGCTCCAAAATGTCTGAAACTCTATCAATTGAGGTGTTTTCGCTCAACTCCACCTCGACTGTCATCTCATCCAGACCATCCTCTGTGCGGTCAAGAATTAGGGTGTAATGTTCGCCGAGTTCTGAAATCCCCATCAGCACGTGCTCTATCTGGCTCGGAAAAACGTTAACACCTCTGACTATTATCATATCATCGGCCCTGCCTAGTATTCGCATGATTCTGGGATGAGTTCTGCCACACCCGCATGTTTCCTCTTCGATAACGGTTATGTCTCCAGTTCTCCACCTTATAAGAGGAAGAGCTTCTTTACTCAAAGTCGTGACAACAAGCTCACCTTTTTCTCCCTCTCCAAGCTGCTCCCCTGTCTCAGGGTCGATTATTTCAATCAGAAAGTGATCCGCCCAGATATGGAGCCCGCTTTTCTCGCTGCACTCAGTGAATAAAGGCCCGCTGAGTTCTGAAGTACCATAAACGTCATAGGCATCGATTCCGGTTTTATCCTCTATTCTCTTCCGAGTCTCTTCGCTCCATGGCTCAGCTCCAAAAATACCCATTCTCAGTCTGGTGTCTTTTTCTATGTCTATCTCCATCTTTGAGGCCTGTTCTGCCAGGTAAAGCATGTAGGAAGGAGTGCAGGCTATTACCGTGGTCTTCAGGTCTTTCATGAGTTCAATCTGCCTCTGGGTGTTGCCTGCGGAGATGGGTATGACGCTGGCTCCAATGCGTTCAGCAGCATAGTGGAATCCCAAACCACCGGTGAACAGGCCGTAGCCGTAGGCTATCTGGATAATGTCACTCCTCTCCACTCCGCATGCAGTAAGACTCCTTGCTAAACATTCTACCCATGCATTTATGTCATTCTCTGTGTAACCAACAACGGTCGGCTTTCCTGTTGTGCCACTAGATGCGTGAAAGCGGACAATATGGGAGATTGGAACTGCAAACATCCCGAAGGGGTAGCTGTCTCTAAGATCACTCTTTTTTGTGAATGGGAGTTTGTACAAGTCTTCAATGCCTTTCACGTCCCAGGGGCTTATTCCTGCCTCCTTGAACCTTTTGCGGTAAAATGGAGAGTTTTCATATGCGTGATGGATGACTGCTCTCAGTTTTCGATCCTGCAGAGCAATCAAATCCTCTCTGGGCATTTTTTCTATGCTTGGGTTCCAGAACAAGGTCACACCTCCTTTCTGAGATCAATGACTCTCCTTGCCTTGCCTTCAAACCTTTCAAGGGTTCCTTTCTCCACCAGTTCAACACCAACCCTCAGTCCAAGCTCCTTTTTCAGTTCTTCAGCCACAGCCCTTCTAATCTCACTGGCATCTCTGGCATCTTTTTGTGATAAATCCGCCTCAACCCTCACCGATATCTCATCCAGTGAACCGTTCCTTGAAACGACAATCTGGAAGTGGTCGCCTAGGCTTGGAATTCTCATCAGCACGTGCTCTATCTGGCTTGGAAACACATTGATCCCTCTTACGACAATCATGTCGTCAGTTCTACCCAGTATCCTGTGTATTCTGGGATGGGTTCTGCCGCAGGCGCAGTCATCGCTCATAAGGAAAGTCAGATCCCCAGTTCTATACCTCAGTAGAGGCAGAGCCTCTTTTGTCAGCGGAGTCAGAACCAGCTCACCCTTTTCACCCTCTCCAAGCCTCTCTCCTGTCTCAGGGTCAATAACTTCCACCAGATAGTGGTCAATCCAGATGTGTAACCCATCTTTTTCTTGGCATTCAAAGGCAACTCCTGGTCCATTCATCTCACTCAATCCATAACTGTCGAAGGCGTCGATGTCGAAGGCATTCTCAAGCCTCTTCCTAGTACTCTCGCTCCAAGGTTCTGCTCCAAAACATCCGATTTTCAGCGGGAGTTGTGTTGCATTTATACCCATTTCCTCTGTAACTTCCTTTATTCTCAATGCATAGGATGGTGTGCAGTGGATGGCCGTTGTTCCAAAATCTAGCATGTATTCAATCTGTTTTACTGTGCTACCTGTTCCTGAAGGCACAACCATTGCCCCAATGCGCTCGGCAGCATAGTGAAAGCCCAGACCGCCGGTGAAAAGGGTGTAACTAACCATGTTCTGGAAGGTATCAGTGTTTCGGACTCCGACCATGTACAGGCATCTCGCCACGAGGTTAATCCAATTTTCAAGGTCGTTTCGAGTATAACCAACGACTTTTGGCTTTCCAGAAGTTCCGCTTGAAGTATGAATTCGAATAATCTTCTCCCTTGGAACGGCAAACAGGCCAAAAGGGTAGTTTGCTTTCAGATCTTCCTTGGTTGTGAATGGGAGCTTCGAAATATCCTCAAGTCTTTTAATGTCATCAGGATGTAATCCGTACTCCTTCAACCTTTTTCTGTAAAAGGGAACGTTATCGTAAGCATGCTTCACAGTCCATCTCAGTCTTCTAAGCTGAATTTCTTCCAGCTCTTTAACCGGCAAAACTTCTTCTTTCTGCCAGTACTCCATTATTTTCACCCTGTATACTTTGTTACTTGATACCAAGTGGCACACATGTTGAGTATAAAGATTTTTTCCTATGGATAAAATGATATTTATTAATCATTAACGATACTGGATAAAAGATCCCCGCTCTTTTGAGTAACGGAAGAGATAATAAAGTAGGGTTCTACGATTTTTAGGGATCAAAAAAGACTTCTCGTTGCACAGGGCTATGAATTTCTTCCTGGCTCTTGTTAGAGCTACATTGAATCTCCTCCTTTCGCATGCGAAGGAAAGGTCGGAAGTTGCAGTTGTTGAGAAGATGATGATGTCTTTTTCTCTTCCCTGAAAAGCATCAACTGTATTTACCTCAACCGGAAGCATGTCTATGAGGACTTCTTTTTGTCGCACGTAGGGGGTTATTATTCCAATGTCCTTTTCTGAAACGGCAGCTTCTATGAGTCGCTGGCAAATGTCAGCAGCAACTACAGCTTCTGCCCGATTTGATTTTGAGCCTTTCCCATCTTCCTTGCCATTCACACTGACAAAAACAAGGGGTTTTTCCGGGTCCAAAATGGGGTCTTCACCAACATCAACGCTTACATTGAGCTTAACGTTTCTGCAAACATCTGCAGCCTCGATTCTGCCTCCATAGACAAATCTAGCAGCGAAGTCTATGATCTCGCTGTTGCTTCTGTAATGCCGACGGAGCCAGAAAGCTGAGGGATTAAGGTGGTAAAAGAAGGTGAATGCGCTGAATTTTGAAGAATCGCCTCTGAACTGTCTTAAGACGGGAGGAAGCTGGTAGGGATCGCCCACTATTACAAACCTCTTTCCCATGTCCATGGCAATCATGGCAGCAGAGATCAAAGCTTGGCTGGATTCGTCAATGAAGACAGTATCGAAGGTCTGATCCAGCATTGGATTGGTTGCGCATTTGATGAGAGTCGAGCCTACAATTCTGGCAGAATTAAGAATTTCCATGATTTCTCTTTCCTTCTGCCTCGCTCTGAGTGCTGCAACCTCTGCCAGCTCTTCAGGTGTCGTTGCGTTTATTTCTTCCAGCTTTTCTTCAGCCTTCAGCTCCACGGAGTGCTTCATCACCTCACTGGAAAGTTTTCTCGGATTCCCAACTCTGACTGCAATGCTATCGGGCAATCCGGCGATAGCGTTGTCGACGGCTCTGTTGGTGTGGGAGGTGATAAGCACCCTCTTTGTTTCAGCAGCAAGGCGGGCAGTTCTGGAGATAAATCTGGTTTTACCTGTTCCTGGCGGCCCTACTACCAGCATTAGCTCATTATCACCTAGGGATAGAGCTGCTCTGGCTGCGCAGGTCTGGAACTCATCCAGGTCTTCAATAGCTTTGGTAGCACCCTCTTCAAAGTCCTCAGCATCACTGGCATCAATCACCCTAGGTAGCTCACCATGTTCCATGAACATTTCGAGAATTGCCAATTGGACGTCATAGCTGAGCAGGTTCTCCATTTCCACCAGTTTTATTCTCTCCTTTGTATCAAATGGTTCCAGAAGCTTCACAACCAAGTATTTTGCCGATTCAACCACATATCCCAGCTCTTTTACGTCATCTCCCTCAATATATCCGAGAAAAGTACCCTCTTCCAGTCTTTTTATAGTCTTTAGAACAGCATATCCTTTCTTTACGGCAATTACATCACATTCAAAAGGGTCCTTTTTCTGCATCCGCTTAACATATTCTCGTTCAGCTGAGAGTATACTGTGAAGTTTTTCCAGTAGTTCTGTCAGTTCTCTTGAATATTTGTCCATCAAAGATGGAAGGAAAACAGGGGCATAAAAAGTTAGAGATAGTGGAACGAAAGTATTATTCAGGGTATTATTTCAGGTTACCACAAAATTCAAATACCCTGAAGTTCTGCGGTTAAAGGCAGGTTTACCAGGCTTATGGGCCGGTAGCTTAGCCAGGCAGAGCGCGGGACTCTTAATCCCGCGGTCGGGGGTTCAAATCCCTCCCGGCCCGCTTTTTGTATCTATATTTCCTAGGAGTTCTGTTAAGCCAGCTCATGGATTAAGCAAAAAATAACTTGCTTTGACACTATCTCTGCTAAAGAGTAGTTCACTCAACCAAGCAAAACTTATCAGTTAAGGCTTGAAGAAAAAATAAAAAACTCTGCGAGAAGTTTGGAGTGAAGTACAAGATTTCGTGAAATTGTGAGTTGGGCTCTGAACTGTCAACTCCTTTTGACACTCACCCCCACTAAAGTGGAGTAATTCTTGCTTCTGAGGGCTTCATCGACATCGAAGCCTCATTAGCTTTTACCTCGGCTCCTTCCTCTGCCCTCAGAAGCAAAGGGTGTGCCAGCACCCCGTAAAACCTTATGAAAAATCCAATCCAAGGAAAAACAATATATGTCCTTTTTATCCTCCTCCCCTGATGCAAAAAGTAATCAAGGCCACGATCGGGGATTTCGAAGACTGGCTAAGAGATAGGGGCTACAATGTCAGAATGGGAGAAGATAACTTCAGAATGTTCCTTTCTATGGGCTTCTCAGGTCTTTTGTTCAACAACAGCGCACTGCTTATGAGTTTCATCTTCTCAAAACTCGGATTATCATCAGAGAGAATCAATGAAAAGGTGAGGTTCGAACTGAGCAGGAAGGTCGAGAAGATAAATGTCTCAAAGGATTCTCTGGAGATAGTGGTGTCCCTGAATGAGTAAGGCTATTTACACCGCTCTTTTCATTTCGCTTTTCGCTACCATGCTTGGTGTTGGAATAGTGGCTCCTCTCATGGCTATTTACGCTGAAAGTTTTGGTGCTACTGGCTTCATGCTCGGAATAGTATTCTCTGCCTTCTCCATCGCAAGAACGCTCTTCTCAACTCCAGCAGGAAAGCTAGGAGATAGCATAGGAAAGAAACCCCTGCTCATAACAGGACTTACAATGTACTCCCTTCTTTCCATTGCCTACGCCTATGCCCCATCCCTTGAGGCGTTGATTGCTGTTAGAATGCTCCATGGTCTCTCTTCAGCCCTCGTTGCCCCTATCGCTCTTGCTTATGTTGGAGATATCGCACCGAAGGGTGAAGAAGGCCGGTACATGGGTACCTTCTTAATTTCATTCTTCCTTGGTTTTGGACTTGGTCCTCTGATTGGAGGCGTTCTTGAGGATACGCTTGGGATCAAAGCAGCTTTTACGGCAATGGGTCTTCTCTCCCTCTTTGCCCTATCCATGACGCTCGTCTTTGTTCCTAATACTAAAGGAATAATCAGAAAAGGAGGAGGTGTGAGAAAGGCTCTGGGTAGCAGGGTCGTTATGGGAGGTGTGATTTTCAGAGTATCGAATTCCATCGGGATAGGTGCAGTAATGGTGTTTCTGCCCCTCTACATCATCCATACTGGTTTGAATGAAAGCCAGGCCGGAATACTCCTTTCTGCCAATATACTCGTCAGCGCCCTCTTCCAGAGAAAGTTTGGTGCACTGGCGGATAAATCTGATCCATTCGCACTAATTCTAGCCGGGAGTCTGATGTATGGAAGCGGAATTGCCATGATTCCTTTATTTGAAACTTTCACCCCTCTCCTGTTGCTGAGCTTCCTGATGGGTATGGGTTCAGCCCTGTCAGTTGCAGCAGCTATGGCGGTGATAGCAAGGGAGGGCAGAAAATACGGAATGGGGTCAGTGATGGGAGTATTTGATTCAGCTATGGGAGTAGGTTTTATCCTTGGCCCCATAACACTGGGGATTACATTTGACGCTTTTGGCACTCTTAATGGTTTTGTTACGGCAGGAGTGATCAATTTTATAGGTTCAGCAATCTTCTTTGTAGCTTCAAGGTTTCATGAATGAGGGCGGAGTCCCGATGGTTATGTAAACCGCCTTCTCGACTCCAGCATTTCTGGTTTTGTGGGGTATGGTTGAGAGGTGCCAGATAACGTCTCCTTCTTCCAGCGTAAACCTCTTGGAGCCAACCTCACACAGGATGCTTCCTCTCAAAACGACTCTCACCTCTTCCCCTTCATGCTGGTAAATTTCTGTTTCGGCTCCGGGCTCCATTTCCGACAGTATAACAAGAAGTTTATCGCTCTGGCTCTTTATTCTGTAGGTAACACCGCCTCTTCTGAGGATATCGCCCTCTGAAAATCGGTACACCTCGACATCCATAAAACCACCATAAAAAATGTGGTGATTTTTCTTGAAATAGTTTCTGCTAAATTTTACTTAATTTACTTAATTTTACTTAATTCTTCTGATTAGGTTGTAATTGGTGGAATGGCTTGATTACCTTTATTTTTTTAAGATGCTCTCGGCAGCTATGAGTCCCGTGACTGCTGCACCTACGATTCCTCTGCTTATCCCTGCACCGTCTCCTATAGCATATATGCCCGGCAGATTGGTCTCCATCTCGGAATTGACTATGAGTTTAAGGGAATAGAACTTGATCTCAGGGGCGTAAAGCAATGTTGAATCATCTGCAACACCCGGAATTACTTTGTCAAGCTGTTCCAGAGCATCCACGATATCATCGACAACTCTTCCCGGATAAGCTAAGCTTATGTCGCCTGGCACGGCAGTCTTGAGGGTTGGTTGGACAAGTCTGTTGTTCTTTATCCTTCCTTCTGTGCTTCGCCTTCCAAGCCTTAAATCTTTCATTCTCTGGACTATGGGATTTCCGCCTCCAAGCTTGGTGGTTATCTTCGCTAGATCTCTGCCCCATTCATTGGGAAACTCGAAGGGTTCAGTGAACTTGTAATGGCCGAGCAACGCGAAGTTTGAATTGTTTGTCTTCTCTTTCGCCTTGCTGTGTCCGTTAACGAGACAGAAATCTCCGTAGTCTTCTCTTATCACCCAACCTCTCGGACAAGTGCAGAATGTTCGCATGTAGTCGTCGTGCTTCTTCGTTGTAACTCTAAGCTTTGGGTCGTAGATTATCGAAGTTATCTCGTCCATTATGCTCGCCGGTACCTCTACACGCACACCAACATCGATTGCCCTAGCCTCAGCCTCGTTGCTAATGGCCAGCCCATACTCTTTTGCCCACCTCTCAAGCCATTCTGAACCTCCTCTGCCAACTCCTATGATCAGATATTGGTAGCCATACTCCTCTCCCTTATCTGTGGTGACAATCCTTCTGTTGGGATCGATATCAACGACTGTGGTGGAGGTATAGATGTCAACACTTCCTTTCAGATAGTCTTCCATGCTCTTGATTACCTTCGGTAGCTCATCACTCCCCACGTGTCTCTGTTTTAATGGTACAAACTCTATTCCTGCAGCATTAGCTTTTCTCATCAGATCCCTTAGCTGCTCATCATCTGTGCCGTATAGCTCATCTGGTGCACCGTGATTCAGGAATATTCTGTCCACTTCCTCCATCTTCTCGATGAGGTAGCTTTCATCCACTAGGCCAAGAAAATCGCCGCCTACGGTGAAGCTGGATGGGTAGTTAGGATTGACGTAGTTGAGTTTGCCATCAGAAAGCCCACCAGCTCCCCCCACTCCAGCAGTGATGTTGCAAGGATTACATTTCAGGCAATAGCTCTCTGCCAGATCACTTGGACACTTGCGTTTATCGATATCTCTTCCCATTTCAAAAACAGCAACACTCAGCTCTCCTGCAAGCTTATAGGCTGCAAACATCCCGCCAGGACCAGCACCAACAATAATGACATCATACTTTTTTTTCATACATTTGGACGCTGCTCTTGCTGTCACTATTTAAGCGTTTCCTTTAGTTTCTTCCCATCCTTGTATCCACTTATCATGAGATATACTCCCAGGGCAAGTAAAGCCGGAAAAATCAGATAACCGTAGAAATCAAGGAGAAGAGCAAAGGGAGATATAAAACATGTCAACAATCCAGCATGGAATTTTAAGAGAGCAAAAGCAAAAGATAACCTCCTTTTCAAGGGTTGAGCTGATAAAACTATAAAATAAATCAACATATGAATAAATCAAACTGGAACCTTTACTTGAACCTTACTTTAGCCAGCTTGGGGTGACAGAATGGACTGAAGTTTTTTCTGCAACTCTACAAGCCTCTCTTTAAGCCTCTCTTCCTGTCTCTCCAGAGATTTTATGCGTATCTCTGTAGTTTCCTTCTTCTCTTTGAGCTCCTTCAGTACTTCTTCCCTTTCAGCCTTAACCAGCACATTCCCAACGGCTTTGAATATTGCACTTCCCTCAGCACTCTTTTCTACTTCTTCAATGGCATCCTCAGTCTCTTTAAGCATGGACTCAAGCTGTGCCTTTTGAGACACCACTGCCTGAAGCTGCTGCTGAAGCTGCTGAAGCTGTGCAACCATATTCTGAATCTGCGGGGGCAACTCGCTCATGCTAACACCTCGACAATGTCTTTAACAACTTTTATTAACCTGAGATACCCATTCAGACTAGCTCTCAGGGCTACTAGGTCTTTGGCTTCTATCTCAATTACAAGCTTGCGGTCGTCTAAATAAACTTTTGCATCACTTCTACCTTCATCTTTCTCTACCAGACTCTGCTGGATTATTCTGAGAGTATCTAGTTCTCCTTCAACCTCTACTCTTGCTTTCATAGGCTTTCAGCACCCTGAGGTTTAATACAGGCTTTCCACCATAAATAAATTTCAGGATTAAAGAGTCAGCAGTCTTTTTGACTACTACTTCTTTTTTCCACTCCATCTTTCTTGTGAGTTTCAGTCCAGCTTTACTCTGAGGCATGGCTCCTAGGAGAAGAGGATCGAAGGGTGGAGAGCCTCTGAAAACCACTGTCTCTCTTCCTATCTTGAGTTTATTAACCTCGCCCACATTGAAGCGAAGTCTCAGCAGAATCTCTTTCTTGGAGTTAAAAATGGTTAAAAATGCGGGATTCCCTTTGATTTCATTGATTATACCTAAATTCTCGTTTTCAAGCATTTCGAAGAGGTCATGAATGCTGAGTTTCCCTCTGTTTACGTATCTCCAGTTCATAAATCTAGCTAGTACCTTTGCCAGCCTCCTAGTTTTTCTGGAAGGTTTTCGAGAAGTGGTCAGGATCATTTTTTGAACACGAAGACCGGAACCTTTGACCTCCTCACTACGCTTTCTGCAACGCTTCCCATGAGGAGACCCGATGCAAATCCATGCCCTACAGAAGCCAGAGTTATAAGAGTCACGTTCTCTTCATCAGCCACTTTCAGAATTTCCTTGTAAGGAACGCCACCTCCAATAATCATATAGCAGTTAATTCCTGAATTTTCAAGCTCTTTCTCTATGTTTTTAAGTTCTTCAAGCTTTTCTTCGGACAACTCTTCATCGCTTTCCAGCACATGGAGAAGCACAACCTCTTTTCCACCGGCTATTGCAAACTCTTTCATGTGTGAAATCATTTCTCTGGATAAATCGGAGAAATCAAAGCAGAACAGGATTTTGTCAAATAGGTTCTCGCAATGATCTTTGACTACAAGAACTGGGATAGGTGAGCGTCTGACGACGCCCTCTGATACGCTTCCAAGCAGCAGCTCCGATATAACTCCTTTGCCTCTAGACGCCATCACAATTGCATCGTACTCGCTGGCATGTTTGACAATTTCATCGACTGGACTCCCAACTGGGATAGGTGAGATGTAATTGGCTTTTAATTTCAGTTCTGAAGCGTAATGTGCTATCTCCTCTAGATGCTCATAGCTTTCTTTCTCATAATTTTCAATAATTGCCGAAATGTCGACTCCTGAAGCCACTCCAACTACTTTATTAAGGTCTATAACATGGATAAACGTAACTTCCTCGGCACCGGCATCCTTCAGGTACCTCAAACATCCCAAAGCCTTTTTTGAATGTTCGGAGAAATCTGTCGGAATTAGCAACCTTCTCATCAAACCACATCACCCCTCCTTGCCTCTACAAGTGCATTATTTAACCTTAGCTGTATTTTATCGGTTGGCATATTTGAGAGTGGGGTGAGGGTAGGGTGTGGGGATAAGGGGATGTGGGGACAAAATTAAAATTCACTGTTTTATCAAAATGTTGTGTGGTTAAAAATTTGCTGAAATATGCAATAGAACTTGCTAAGGAAAGAGGTGTGGATTTTGTTGTAGTGATATCGAAAGATGGAGTTGCAGAAGGCGAATTTGATGGAGTTAGTGTATATTCTGCTCCTCAAAGCTACGCATTTATGTTAGAGAGCAGAATATCTACTACCGAGGGGAGTCTGACACTTGAGAGTCAGTTCAGCAAGGGTGTGGAGGAGGGTATTGAGTCCGTAAGCCACCTCAGGGAATATATCTCCCAGTTCATGTCACTCAAAGGAATATCTGGGGAGAGGGCAGTGGTGGTTCTGAATCTCGAAACGGTGAAGGGGATATTGCTGCTTGAGGTTAAGGAGAGCAGCCTTCAGAAGGTACTGAGGGAGTGCAGTGACATTGTAAGGCCGGAGGTTTTGAAGAGTGTAATCAGTCTCGCAATGGCTTTGTCACAGAAGGGTAGAGAGGGAAAGAAAATCGGGACAGCTTTCGTCATTGGAGATGTGGAAGGGGTTTTGAAAAGGTCTAAGCAGCTCGTCATCAATCCATTCCACGGTCATGCAGAGGATACTAGAAATGTAACTAATCCCGAGACTTGGGAGAGTATAATGGAGTTCGCCCAGCTGGATGGCGTGTTTGTTGTTAATGAAAAGGGGATCATAGTTTCTGCCGGAACGTACATCAAATTCTCCCGGGATGTAGATGTGAGGAGTGGTCTGGGTGGAAGGCATCTTGCCTGTGCAGCTATCACTAAAGAGACCAAAAGCGTAGCAGTAGTGGTGTCAGAAAGTGGAGGAGACATCACAGTCTACAAGGGAGGTAAGGCAATACTGCACATTCCTTCAGGAGCCTTTTGACCGAAAGTTTAAAATCCTGATTATGCAACAAAAATTAAGAACCCACAGGGGGTAAAGGCGAAGGATGGTTTCGGAAATCTGCAGGATATGTGGTCTTCCCAAAGACTTGTGTGTCTGCGAGGAAGTGGCAAAGGAGCAGCAGCAAATTGTGATAAAGATTAACAAAAGACGTTATGGCAAGGAGGTCACGGTTATTGAGGGGATTGACAGCGGTGAGATAAATCTTGAGGAACTTGCCAAGTTTTTGAAATCCAAGCTTGCATGTGGTGGAACGATTAAAAATGGTGCTATTGAGCTGCAAGGGAATCATGTGTCTAGAGTCAAGGAGCTTTTGATACAGAAAGGGTTCAATCCGGAGAGAATTAAAGTCTAAAGAATGTTAGAACCCTCTCCTTTATAATTGCCGCCACATCAATTCCTGTTACCTTCCATGCATAATATCCTCCGATTATTGTTCCAGCCATACTTCCGATATTTGTGAAGGCGGCAACAAGAAGAATTCTGAAGAGTTTGTTTCTAAGGAGTTCCCTGATATTCTGGGCTTTCGAAAGCGCCTCTATGTCTTTCGCTCCTGGTTTTCTTATCCATGCTTCCACCAGTCCACTAACCCACCCGGCAGCAATTGCTGGGTTGAGAGATGTCATCCAAGCAGAGAGGAAAGCAGCAAGAATCGAAAATGGATGGGCTCCTGCTATAGCAGCACCAGCAGCAGAAAGAATGCCGTTGGCCAGGAACCATATTGCAAAGGCCTTCAGTATTATTTCGGTATTCATGGTCGAGATTACGGCTGCAAATATCAGCAACACAATAGCTAGGATTGTATAACTTATGAGCTTAAAAACGCTGAATCTTTTTGTATCAACCTTTTCAAGTTCGTTGATCGGAGGTATCTTATCAGGATTTCGCAGAAAGTTCTCTATCCCCTCTTTATGACCTGCTCCAACCACCGCCACTACGCTGTCATATTTTACTAGGGCTTTCAGCAGATTTCCAGCCATGTATGCGTCCCTTTCATCAATGAGAACCTTTGCAGCTCTTGGCGAGATACTCCTAAACTCCTTCATCATGACCTTCAGTATATCATCTTCCAGCATTTCGTCAACTTCCAAATCTTCTCCGCCGAAAATACCCTTTATCAGCTCATAGATGAATCTCAGCTTTTCAACGAAGCCCAAAGAGCTCCAGAAACGTCTCATTGTTATAGCGATATCCCTGTCTATAAGCAGAATATCTGCTCCGATTTCCTTTGCCTTCTCAATGGCTGCCAGCATTTCTGCTCCGGGTTTTATTCCGTACTCTTCACCCATTTTCCTCTGGAAGTAGGAAAGGAGGATTTGGAAAAGGAGTAGATAGCCCTGACCACTTTTTATAGCAGATATGATATCTATGTCCTCTCTTGTCCCCTCTGTTAGTGCTTTATACCTCCTTAAATCGAGCTCCACCGCAACAGCTTGCGGCCTTTCACTTTCGATGGCATCCTTTACATCTTGGACACTCTTTGCAGAAACATGTGCAGTACCGATAATTACAAGACGTTTATTCACCGCTGAGCACCTCTAGGATCTCAAGGACTCTTATGAGATCTGTTCTGGATATTATCCCGACGAGCTTCCTGTCTTTCACTACAGGAATCCTGCCTATGTTATGCTGGTTCATGAGTCTGAAAGCTTTATACGCATCATCATCTGGAGAAATGGAGACAATCTCCTTACTCATCACATCTGCCACTTTCTCGCCTCCTTTGACGACATCGTGGAGAGTTACAATTCCTACAACCTCGCCGTCATCCACTACAGGGTAGCCCAGATGTCTGAACCTGAACATGAGTTCTTTTACCTCTTCTAGGCTGGTTTCCGGAGTTACAAATATTGGGTCTGGAGTCATTATCTCTGATATCTTTATTTTTCTGAGAATGTTCTCCACAACGGCCAGTTTCTCTTCCTCATTAGCTCCCATGTAGATGAAGAGGGCAATCAGAATCAGCCAAGGGTTATAAAGCAGACCCACAATTCCGAAGAGGATCGCCATGAATTTACCTGTTTCTGCAGCAACCCGTGTCGCCTTAACGAAGCCCATACTTTTAGACATGAATGCTCTTAAAATCCTCCCTCCATCCAGCGGGAATGCGGGAAGTAGGTTGAATACTGCCAGAAAGATGTTAATTCTTCCAAAGACGTAAAAAAACTGGTAAAGTGGAGTTGGAAGGGCCTGTGAGACCAAGATGGCAGCAAAACCGAGTAAAAGGCTTGTAAGGGGACCTGCAAAGGCGATTTTCATCTCTTTCTCGGGCTCCTTGGGTATGTCCTCTATCAGCGAGATACCTCCAAAGATGAAGAGTATTATTCCCTTGACATTTATTCCCGATCTCAGGCTGAGGATAGAGTGGGCAAGTTCGTGAAGAAGTACGGCCACGAAAAGGGAGATAGATGAGATTATCGAGATGATGGCAGCAAACTCAAGCCCTTTGAAACCGAAGGGAAAGGGTGAAATGTAGAAGATATATGAGAGGAGAATCAGTATGAGAAGCAGACTAATGTGCACTCTGATTTCAATTCCATAGATACTTCCCACTCTCAAAGACGACGTCATGTATAATGCGGGTAAATTGAACACTATATATATTTCCCGGTGGAGTTACATTGACACTCTCCACGGTTAAAGCCGTGGAGATTCTTGCTTCTAAGGGTTTCACCGACATTGGAGTCTCATCGGCTTTTACCTTAACACCTTCCTCCACCCTTAGAAGCAAGGGGTGTGCCAGCACCCCGTTAAACCCTTCTCTGCTCTTGTCTTCACCTTCACAGCAGAGAAGGGCTATATTTAGCACGCCAACTACATCCCTATGAGCCTTAACACCGCAGTTCAAGCAGACGAATAGCCTCTTGTGCTTCCTTACGTTTTTGGAGTGGCACCATGGGCAACGAGATGAAGTTCCGTTCTCCTTAACCAGTCTGACTTTAATTCCGAAGTTTTCAGCAGTCGTTTTTAGGCGGTCGATGACGTAGCCGAATGACCAGAAGTTGTGGATAATTGCGTTGATCTTCCTGTTCTTATCGTTGCCATCTCTGATGTGGCTAACGTCTCCGATAACTATTTCTCTTACTCCCTCATTAAAGCAGAGCTTGACAAAGCGGTAGGTGATCGTGTTGATTAGATGCCTGTACCTTCTCTGTCTCGTACGGTACAGCCTTCTCAGTTGTTTAGATGTGTTTCTGCCGTTCACGCGCTTGAGCTGGGATTGATGCTTGGAGATCTTAAGGCTCCAGTACCACCAGTCCGAAAGTAGTCGCTTACCACTAAACGCTATACACTGTCTCTCTCCCTCTATCCATGCCGTTATGATGTTTATCACTCCGAGGTCGGCGTACGCCCTCTTGGCTGATTTAACAAATTCAATCTTAATCTCAACAGACTGAAGAGCGTACCACTGACCCGAGTCGTAGTCGTAGTGGATTTCCAAGCGACCTTGCTTTCCTCTCCACCTGATTGAGCCTGTTATTCTAATCCTTAAACCTTTAGGCAGGACCAAATACTTCTTGTTTCCCACCCCCTCTATTCTATAGCAGTCGTTTCTGATGATGGTTAGCAGCTTTCTTTTACCGGTTAGACGGTCCTTCCAGTAGTGAGGTGGAGAGACCTTCTTAATGTGAGGAGGGCGCTTACCCTTCTGTTTAAGTTTCAGCAGCCTAAGAAAGCTCCTCCATGCTTCGTCGTTCTTCCTGATTATCTGTTGAGCTGTTGCCGAACCAATTATTCGCTTAAACTCCTCGTACTCCTCTTTTGTGTCCCAATCTATCTCACCAGCGAAGAATGACTGGCGACGCTTGTAGTTCACCTTGTTCCACAGCACAGCTGACATCCCGCATAGGCTAAACAAAGCCTTTTCTTGCTCCTTCGTTGGTCTCAGCCTTAGTTTGTTCGTTCTTTTCATCATCTCCCCTTCTGAGCCTCAATATACTTCTCAATCGTCTCTTTCGAAACATTCCCAATTGTTGCTACGAAGTATGAGTGAGTCCATAGCGATGGAAGCTTAAGCAGTTCTGGAAACTCCTGCCTTAAGATGCGAGAACTTCTACCCTTAATTCTTCTCACTATTTTGTGGACAGGAATAGTTGGATAGGCTGAAACGAATAAGTGGAGATTGTCTGGATTTATGGCAAGCTTGAGAACTTTGATGTCCAATTCATCTGCAACTTCGTATATTATCTGCTCCAATCTTTCCTTGATTTTTTCCGACTAAAACAGGCTTTCTACGCTTAGGACACCAGACCAAATGGTATTGGATTAGATACACTTTGTTTCTTGAATGTTGATGATTGCCCATCTATAAACAATTTAGCTATTGATACATTTAAACTTATCGATAAAGATACTTACATCCCCTAATTCATCCCCTCGTTGAAACGAGGGGCTTTCTTAGATAACATGTTTGGGCTTCCGTCCTTAAATGTTTCAAATAAGAATAAAAATTGGAGGAGATAACATGGGCGGAAGCCAAGTGTATGTAGGGGTGGATGTACATAAGAATTACTCCTGGGTATGTGCAATGGATGAGGAGGGCGAAGTCCTTTTCGAGAAGAAAGTGAGATCTGAAGAGCTCGAAGATGCAATTAAAGAGATCCCTGGAAACAAAGTCATCATCCTTGAACCAACTACAATAACGATGCCGATAGCAACAAAGATTCATAAAGCTATGAACGTTAAGCTCGCACATCCTTTAAAAACTAAGCTTATAGCAGAATCAAAGAAAAAGACAGGCAAAGTAGATGCAAAGGTTCTTGCTGATTTAGCAAGAGCAAACTTTTCTGCCTGAAGCTTATCTACCACCAGACGATATACTAGAGCTAAGAGAAATAATCAGGGAAAGAGTGAGGCTGAAAAGACTATCAGTTTCGATAAAAAAACAGAATTCACTCAATTCTTGTAAAGAACGGGATAAAGATAGACAAGCCATTTACGAAAGATGGAAGAGGAGAACTTAGATCTATGGGAAATAAGTGGATAGATCGCTACTTAAGAATTCTTGAGAGAATAGAGGATGAGATAAATGAGATAGATAAGGAGATCAAGAATATATGCCTTATGAATGAGGAAATATCAATTCTGCTTACAATTCCAAGAATAGGCTATTTCTCAGCTCTATTAATTTACGCAGAAGTTGGAGATATAAATCGATTCCCAAACTCGAAAAAGTTGTGCAGCTATGCAGGCTTAGTTCCAACTGTTAGGCAATCAGGGAACAAGATAATCAGAGGGAGAATAACGAAGGAAGGAAATAAGCTGTTAAGATGGGTTCTTGTTCAGTGTGCTCATATGGCTGTAAGGAAGGATGAAAAGTTCAAACAGTTCTATGAAAGAATAAAACACAGAAAGGGTCCTCAAAAAGCTATAATAGCTACAGCAAGAAAACTACTAACGGTGATTTATGCATGCTGGAAGAATAGAACTGCTTACGATGAGGGCTGAAACCCGGAATGTCGCTGGATTGATTAAATCCGTTTCTTAGATTGGGTTAGGCCCTCACCGAACGACTGTTAATGTGGGGGAACCTCGGATGGAAGCTTGTCGATAAAAAGATAATAATAAGAATAAGATGATAAAAAGAGGGTGAGGGTTGGGGTTGAATAAACTTTAACTACTAAATACTATCACCTTTGGTCGGAAGCCCAACATGGAAGCGACGTTTTGTAAAAGAAAAATCTCCTTTCGCAAGAGAAGGTATGTGGGTTACTTTCACCTGTAATGCGAAATTCTAAAAAAGAAAAACTTCGATCAACTGTGAAATCTCTCCTCAAACGTGGCTTCTCGCCTTCACTGTTCGTCTAATCTTATTTCCAGATCTAGGAGTGGAGCATATTGCTGACTGCCAAAGATGTCGGTTTCACCTGGACTGCCACTTGGCTTAACTCTTCGAATTGTGAACTTAATGGCGTTTGCCGGATCGAACTCCACGAAACTGATGATCCGCTCCTCAGGAATCCCAAACAACTGTGCAATAGTCTTTTTATTCAACACTCCACTTTTTTTAACCATCATGTAGTTATCTGGATTGCTGAAGATTATGTCGAATGTGATGCTGTTAACTCCAGCATTCTTGCTTCTTATCGTTGTAGCCAACTCAACCAATCTTTTCACAGCCATCCAATCACCTCTAAACCTCCTCAAAATGTATCTCAAACAGCTCCAACGGGTCTGAAACCGGAACCAAGTGGTTAACTGTCCATTCGTATGCTGGTTTTGTCAGTATCGCTTCATCAGACATCATGGCTGCAGTTCCCGCAGTTCCTTTCACATCTGGTAACCTAGCGTAGAATGTGTTTCGAGCAGCCAATGTTGCAATTTCTTTAGCCTTTTCTGCAGTTTCTGCAACACATTCGACAATCAAGCAGATCTCATGAGGTGAAGGATTCTTAATCGGCTCCAGGTCTTTCATCACCCCGTTGATGCCATACAGGTGGTAATATAGCTGGTATGAGTTGGTGGAATATCTTTCTTCAACCTTCTCCCTTGACCACTCAACAACCTTGTCTATATGCTTGATTAAGTATGGGTCTCTGAACCCAACTATGCATATGCATCTCTCACCTACTTTTCCTGCTCCCTCAAGCTTTATTTTCAGTTCACTCTCTATGAACTTGAAGCCCGTCACCCTTGTTCTTCTATAGTCAATCTGCTCATATATGCATTCACTCATGTCCAGAATGCCTCCCGGCACCCTTTCGTAGTACGGGTCAATTCTTTCATACATGCTATGGCTTGCTACAGAAGCAACTGTACAGCGCTGTTTTGGATGCATGGGCTCAACAATAACTTCTCCCTCTCTTACATACCCCATCACGCTTTCCTTGCCCATAAAAGGCTCGGCACAAAACGACGCGCACTCCAGAACTTTTCCCGCATAAAATGCTGTTGCTTTGGATAAACCCTCCCAAATGAGGGGGGCAGCGAAAATTGATGAATCTGAACTGCGTCCCGCGATTATAACATCCGCACCATTGTCCAGTGCATGGATTATCGGTTCGGGACCCATTACTGCAACTATTGTGTCAGTTCTATCCAGTATCTGTGGAGTCAGGTCTTCAAAGCCATCCAACCCCTCAATTCTCACTTCGTTTAGAATCTGCTTGATTTTGTTTTTATCCTGCTGTGAGTATATGTAAGCAAGGTTGAAGTGTAAGTCATTCTCTTTTGCAATATCCTTGATTATCCGTACAAATTGGTCAACACCTCTGTTTGTTCCGGTATCTGAAGCGCTTCCTATGATCATAGGGATATCCAGTTCTCTGGATGCTCCGAGGATCAGCTCCAGATCGTGTTTTTGCCAGATTTCGGGGCTGCAGGGCTTATCAGCCCCCAAATAATACGGGCCGATATCAGCACTTCCGGAGTCTGCAACAATATAATCTGGCTCTTTGCTAACTCCCAACAGAAAGCTACCTTTTTCTAAAGGGGTGAAACCCAGATGTCCAGTAGGTGACAGTATTTTAATTTCTTTCAACACCACACCTCCTATTAACCTCGCTTTGTAACCGAAATCGGTTTCAGTATTTAAATCTTTGGAAATTAGCTTCCAAAAGATTGAAAAATAAAAAGATTAAATTTTGAAGATAAATGGAATAAGATGTCCATTTAGGAGTGCAATGTTATTTTAAAATTTTGTCAGGGGTCTTCATCTTGCTTATTTCAATCAATGTGGCGTTTATAGTCAATTTTACATTCATTCTTTCTTCGATTAAAGGAGCAAAGTAATTTCCCCCTCCAAAAACGATTAATCTTCCTTTGCTTGCATCCGTGACGTCGATTCTCTCTATTTCGGGTGTTATTGCAAAAAGTTCGATAATGCCATCTATGCCTACTTTCTTTAATTGGTTAACAGTGCTTTCAACGACATCCGAAAAGAAAAAAGGAAATCTTTTGATTGCTGCCGTGACATACCCATTACCTGTTTCTGCAATCTTCCTCACAGATGTCCACCCTGCTTTGATGAACAACTCACCTGGGCTTAAAGTAGCCCCATTATGTGTTATCAGCTCCACAAATCCCACAGGTCTTTTATCTCTGATCTCATAAACTCCTGCTGCAATTGATTCAACAAATATCCCCTTTTTACGGAGTACGCTGTCATATACTGTAGTGGAAATGCAACCCAGTCCTACATGGTCTTCAGGCACACTGTATTCTCCAAGACTCTCTTCTTCGTCACTCACGGCAATCAGCGGTGAAGGAAAAACGTTCAGAGATGAAACGGAATTGATAATCTCCACTGCCCTTTCAAAATCATCTTTGGGCACAACAGCCACATTTGCAAGAACTGTCCCTTTACCAGTCTCAGGGCTAAAGGTGCTGCTTGAAATCATTTTCTCTACCTGAATGGAGGGCATACCAAGCCTCTCATAAACCATTATTCTTTTCAGTTGTTCGAGCCCTTCAGGTGTTATAACGCACCCCTTCCTTCCTATCTTGACGATAAATCCGAGCTCTTCCAGCTGCCTAAGATGGTACCTAACCGTTCTGGAGTCAACGTATACCTTCTCCTTATGGAGAATTCTGGCTATTTCGATTGAATTGGTTAGTTTTGATGACATGGAAATTATCTTAAGTATCTCTACCGCGGTTTTCGGAAGATCGCCGTACTTCTGAGTCATCATCATGTTTTTGGTCTTTTTACTATTAAAATTTTATTAAGGATTCGCAATTCCAATTGGATCGTTTTTCATCACTTCAGTTATTGGAAGTCAATTACCAAAAAGTTTTAATATTATCAATGATGTTGAACCTGACGTCGCTGGAGGTGGTAGGATGTGTGAAACTCGAATGGACGGCTACATTGAAAGAGAAATTCTTGTAGAAAATGGCAAGAGAACACCGATCTCAGTGATATCAAACGTCATCTCACTTTTCCGGAGGTGAGAGATTGGACACTCTTTTAGGAATCCCTCTACCGATACTCTACATTGTACTGTTGCTAGGAATAATTGCTGTACTGTTCGTTGTCTTTAGACGGCCGATATACGAAGTGATGGCTCTCTCGTACGTTCTTCTGATAGTGTTCAGTGGCAGGTTCGACATATTCCTGAAATATCTGATAAAGCCTTCGACCAGTACCCTTTTCTATGCAATCGTCGGATTTCTTCTGCTTGCCCACGTCTTCGGAGAGACTAAGGTTATTGACAAGATAATAGGGATAATACTGGCGGCTGTTGGCAGATTCAGGGGTGGTGCTGGATACGTTAGCCTTTTTGGTAGCACATTCATGGCATCTCTCTCTGGATCAGGTCCGGGTAACGTTGCCTCAACAGGAGTCTTCACGATCCCATCCATGATACGCACAGGCTTTCCAAGACACCTTGCAGCCTCTGTTGAAATGGCATCAAGTGCCATGGGCCCTATGATTCCCCCTTCGGGAACAATCTTGCTTGCTTTCGGAGTACTTGACGCATTATATCCAGAGATGTTCTCTCTTTCTGAGTTCTGGCTGGTGGTATGGGGGATCGGAATTTGGTTCGTTCTCCAGAGGCTGATCACTTTAGTCTCAATGACCTACGTATATGATGTTAAGCCAATACCCAAGGAAGAACTTCCATCGCTGAAAGAGTCGCTTAAGGATAGCTGGTATGTCTTGATACTTCCGATAATGATATTCCTGCCATTCCTGATAGATGCAACGATGAAGGATCTCATAATAGGCAGAATAGGGGCTGACGGAGCCAAAGCTTTCTCTAAGACCGTGCTGTTCTTCACACCACCCGTCACAATGGCCTACGCAATTCTGATCTCGCGCTCAGAGTTATCTAAAGGTGGTCTCTTCAACAACATTGCAAGAATGTTCAAGAACTCGTACCACAGTGTTGTACCGGTGTCACTCACAGTTTACTTTGCATACTCCATTGCCTATGTATTCAAAGAGCTAGAGCTGGGACAGGCTGTGAATGCCGTCATAGAGCCATTGAATCTCAGTACCGTAGCTCTTGTGCTTCTGATAGTCTTTCTGGGCGTTGTACTCGGAATGGTTCTTCCTGGCAGTTCTCAGATAGCAATACTTGGTCCAACGCTGGTTACACTGCTGGTTGCAACGGGAATGAGCCCAATTGTGGCAGCAGCAATCTTGCCGGCTCTTACAGGTGCTCTGGAAGGTATGACTCCGCCATTAGCATTGTGCATGTATGTGGCGATGGGAATAGCTGGATCTGGATTTAAAGAGACAACAAAGATAACCCTCGTGTGGGTTGGAGCCCACGTCATCGTACTGCTGCTACTGTTGCTGGGCCTTCTGCCAATTGCTTTCGCATGATAGGAGGTGATATCATGAAAGAAAAGACTGAAGAAATTGTAAAAGGAGTCTTTGGGGCACTTCTGGGGATTTCGATGATCTCTGGATTGCTGGTATTTCTCATGATACTTGCTGCTTTCGTAGTAGGTGGAGAACCGGGAGCATCTATCGCCACATTTGCTTGGAAGCAGATTGTTCCGACATCCATTCAGGTTGCGACACTTGGAGTAATTGTAGGATTCCTGATATTCTACATACGAGGCGAGCATACTTTGAGAATATAAATTTCATTTTTATTTATTAGTAAATTATGAATCTATTATTGTTGTATCCAATTCAAGTTCTCTAATCACCCTTGCAAAGATGGGAAAGCTGAGCATTCTGAAGGAACTTTTTGGCGAAATAACTATTCCAAAGGCAGTTTGGATTGAGGTTGTTAAGAAGCTGAAGGAGGAGTATGGCTAAATACGAGCTCGGAAACATACCTGCAGAACATTGAGATAAGATAGATTAAAAACACAAAAATCACTTACTTGGACACAGTTCTTAGAAGAAAAAATAGTCAGGAAGCAGTACTGCCTCTAAAATCCTTACCAGCACATGATTTTTCTGACTGCACCAACCACCTCATGAAGTGACTGTGCAACTAAAACCCCTACACCTCTCAATGCTTCTATCTTGGACTCTGCCGTCCCTCTACCACCTTCGATGATTGCCCCTGCATGGCCCATTCTTTTGCCTGGAGGGGCAGTTATTCCTGCGATGTATCCTACAACAGGCTTGCTCATTTTTGTTGCGATGTATTCTGCTGCCTCCTCTTCAGCACTTCCTCCGATTTCACCGATGAGTAGAACCGTGTCGGTTTCATCATCTTCGTCGAACATCTGGAGAACATCCCTGAAGGCCAGCCCTGGCATTGGGTCTCCGCCTATTCCGACGACCGTTGACTGGCCAATTCCTGCCATAGTAAGGCTCTCGGAAATCTGGTAGGTGAGTGTTCCACTTCTCGAAACTATCCCTAGCCTTCCGGGAGTGAAACTTCTGTCTGGAAGCAGGCCTACCTTAGATTTCCCTGGACTGATAACTCCAGGGCAGTTCGGGCCGAGAAGCATAGTTGTAGAGCTTTCAAGCCTAAGATGAATCTTCATTTCGTCGTAAAGTGGGATTCCTTCGGTGACACAGACCACCAAATCAAGTTCAGAATCTACTGCTTCAAGAACTGCATCGTATGCAAACTTGGCAGGTACGTAAATTATCGACGTGTTTGCCCCTGTCTCCTCAACGGCCTCCTCCACCGTGTTGAAAACGGGAATCCCAAAAACGTCTTCTCCACCCTTTCCCGGGGAGACTCCTCCAACGATCTTTGTTCCATAATCAAGCATCCTTTTAGTCTGAAATCTCCCCTGAAACCCGGTAATCCCCTGAACTATTACTTTCGTGTTTTCATCAACCAGTATTGCCATTCAGATACCTCCTGCAATCTCCACGGCTTTTTTAGCTCCTTCTTCAATGCTGTCCACCAGATATATCTCGGCTCCTGTCTTTTCTGCATATTCTTTGAGTAATTGCTTTCCGAGTTCCTCATTTGTTCCTACTAGCTTGATGACGTGCGGAACCCTGCCAGTATTTTGCATAGCCAGAATTATTCCTTCAGCTACTTTTTCACATCTCGTAATCTCAGCGAAGATGTTTACGAAAACGACCTTCACGTTCTCATCCTTAACCACATGCTCCAGACACATCTTCATTTTCTGAGGATCGGCCAAACCCCCTCCTGTATCGAGGAAATTTGCAGGCCTGCCCCCCATGAGCCTTATGAGATCCATCGTCGCCATGGCCAGTCCGGCGCCGTTGGCAACGATTCCTATGTCTCCTTCGATTTTGACGTAGTTTAGCCCTTTCAGTATCGCTTCCCTTTCGAGTTCATCAACCTCTGTCGCATCCCTGAGTTTTAACAGCTCAGGGTGACGGTAAAGAGAGTTGTCATCGATGTTCAGCCTTGCATCTGCAGCAACGAATCCGGTATCTGTTAAAACAAGAGGGTTTATTTCGGTAAGCTCGGCTTCAAATTTGAGAGCTATTTTGCAAAGGTTTTTGACTATTTTCAAAAACTCTGAAACCTCGGAACTGCTGAACTCTGCTCTAAACAGCGTTTTTCTCACCTGATAATCCTGCAAACCCCAGAGAGGGTCGATGTAAATCTTAAGCATCTCTTCAGGATATTTTTCTGCGATTTCCTCCACATTCATTCCGCCCTTTTTACTCAGAATCAATGCGGGTCTCTTTCTGCCCTTATCTATCACATAACCGACGTAGTACTCCTCTTGGACATTCAGAGCTTCCTCAACGAGAACCTTTTCAACTTTGTGACCTTTTATATAGCTTCCAATAAGCTTCTCAGCAATCCTCTCCGCCTCATCGGGACTCTCTGCCCTCTTTATTCCTCCAGCCTTTCCCCTGCCACCGACAAGAACCTGTGCCTTGACAACAACCACTCCACCAAGCTCTTCAGCTATCTCTCTGACCTCTTCAGGGGTTTCAGCAAGTCTCCCTCTTGGAACCGGTATGCCGTGCTCTGAGAAAATTTTCTTTGCCTGATACTCGTGAAGCCTCATAGTTTCAGCTCCCTTCTGAATGCCTGAAATCCCGTTATTGCCCTTCCCAGAATGAGCGTGTGGATGTCATCTGTTCCCTCGTATGTATAAACGGACTCAATGTTTGTCATGTGCCTTATCGGAGAGTAGTCGAGGCTTATTCCGTTGGCTCCCAGAAGCTCTCTGGCAGTTCTCGCACAGTATCTTGCAACTCTGAGGTTGTTTTTCTTTGCGAGGGATACCTGCTCTGGAGTGGCCTTTCCCTTATCCATGAGCCTTCCGAGTCTCCAGGATAGCAGCTGCCCCTTCGTTATTCTGATGAGCATATTCACCAGCTTCTCCTGAACAAGCTGATAGCTTGCAATTGGCACGCCGAACTGCTTCCTCTCCTTTGTATAATTCAGAGCAGTCTCATAGCAGTCCATGGCTGCCCCTATCGCCCCCCAGGAGATTCCGTATCTGGCCTGATCAAGACAGCTCAAGGGAGCTCTTAAACCGAGAGCTTCGGGCAGTCTGTTCTCTTCAGGGACTCTACAATTGATTAATCCTATCTCTCCAACACCTCCAGCCCTCATCGACCCTTTCTTGGTAATTGCATTCTGTTGGAACCCCTTCACCCCTCTCTCAACGATGAAGCCCTTGATCTTTCCGTCATCAACATCCCTAGCCCACACGACAGCTATATCTGCTATATCTGCCTCCGTTATCCATGTCTTCGTCCCGTTGAGAACCCATTCGTCTCCATCTCTTCTAGCTGTTGTAGTCATTGAACCTGGATCGCTGCCATGATTTGGCTCAGTAAGGCCGAAGCATCCGATCATCTCTCCTTTCGCAAGTCTTGGCAAATACTTGCGCTTTTGCTCCTCACTTCCATACTTCCATATTGGATACATCACAAGCCCGCTTGTTACAGCTACGAAGCTTCTCAGAGCACTGTCAACTCTCTCAACTTCCTGACAGATTATCCCGAAGGTTGTATAGTTCATCCCCGGGCAGCCATATTCTTCTGGAATAAATGCGCCGAGCATTCCGAGCTCTCCAAATTTAGGCCCGAGCTCTCTGAAGTCCAATGATTCCTCCTTGTGCCAGGCTTCGACGACTGCATCTTTAACTTCCTTTTCAAGAAATTCTCTGACAGCACTTCTTACGAGCCTCTCTTCGTCGGTTAGAAGCTCATCGATGTTGTAAAAATCATCCCCTCTAAACACCACTTTACTTCACCCACTTGTGGCTGCATTAAGAATCAATATATATAATTTTTGGAAGTTAACTTCCATTTTAATCAGTCAATTAAGCCTCATACCCTTCATATACTTTTAGAGCAATAGGACGCTATAATATAGAAATAAGCTCCTCTAAACACCATTTTACTTCATTTTATTTATGATAATATTGAAAATTAATGCAAATAGTTTTCGGAAGTAAATTTCCATATAAGATACTTTACAAAAATCGCAAAGAAAGCTTCTTCGAAACGAATGGGTGATAATCCGTATTGGCTGAGCTGTCACACCTCAAACGGAACTTTTTGTCTCTCGGATAGAACTGCTCTTTGGTTACATCTCTAATTGAGATCACTTGAAGTGAAGGTTCTTCGCTCCAATACTCAGTAGCTCTCCCAACCTCACACCCTGATAGAATTAAGGTTATGTTTAGTTCTAATTCAAAACATATCACATCTTCGACAGGAATGTAAAAAAGTTAATATATTGGACGTTGAAAGTAAATTTGGTGGCTGAGATGATCAGTGAAATCTCAACGCTTTTCGGTATGCGAGTATATACTGATGAGGGAAGATATGTCGGAAAGATTCAGGATGTAGTGATAGACGAGGAAAAGAAGATGATTAAGGGCATCGCTGTTGTTGAGTACAATAGAGCTCTGATAGAATCGCGGGCACAAGGAGTGATACTGCCATATGCTCTTGTCAAGGCTATAGGGGATATAGTTCTGGTTAAAGATGTTTTCAAGAGAAGGAGGAAGAAACAGGAAGCGGAAGAAGCTGATGAAGTTGAAGCATCTTGAGCTATATTCTCTTCTCTTAGCTCCTCTGCCATTTATGGTTCGAGTTGATGGGCGCAATTTTTCAAAAATTCTTTCTGATTTTGAGAAGCCGTATGACGAGAAATTCGCAAGAATCATGGTGAACTCAGCTGTAGCAATTATGAAGGAGTTCAACGCAACACTCTGTTACATTTTCAGCGATGAGGCAAATTTCTATTTTCAGCATGAAATTTTCTCCCGAAGAGTGGAGAAAATCAATTCTGTGATTGCATCAATGTTCTCGTCAAGCTTCTCTCTTGCAATAGGTAAGCCAGTGAGCTTCGATTCTAGGATAATACACGTTCCAGAAAATCTGCTGGTTGAGTATCTTTCAGGCAGGCAAAAGGAATGCTGGAGGAACCACCTAAACGCCTATGCATTCTATAAAATGCTGGAGAAAGTTAAGAATAGGAATGAGGCTCAAAGGAGGCTCACGGGTATGAAATCTGCACTCCTTCACGATTTTCTTTTTGAGAGAGGTATAAATCCTGCCAGAACTCCTGCTTGGCAACGAAGAGGAATACTGATTCACTGGGTTCAGGAGGAAAGGAGAAAAATTCATCAGGGAAAAGAAGTGGTTTTTACCAGAAGGGTGTTGAAGCAGAACTGGGAACCACCACTTTTCTGGACAGAAGAAGGAAAAAATTATCTTTCGACGGTTACTGGGGTAGTTGGTAATGGGTTATAATAAGGCAAAAGGGCTCGAAGGGATTAGAAAGAGCTGAGGTAGTTGAGGTGAAGGGATGGTAGTAGGCATTGATGTTGGTGGTACGAACACCGATGCTGCGATAGTTAAGGATGACATAACCACAATAAAGCTCCCCAATGAACAGGGGATTGAGGGAGTTCTTGCCGTCATAAGTAAAAAAGTAAATTTAAAGGATGAAAAAGTAATAGTTTCCACATCACTTCCACTGAATCTAGTTCTCAGCAAGTTTGATGAGATTTCCACCCTCACACTTCTTGTTCCGGGCCCCGGTCTAGATTACAGTAGTTATGGTGTAATCCTCAGAGGTGCAGTCAACCACAGAGGCGATGTGGTTGAGGATGTTGACGTGGCAGAAATACAGAAGATTCTTTCTGGGCTACAGGCAGAGAACGTGGCAATTGCGGTTAAGTTTTCTGTAAGAAATCCAAAATTGGAGCACGACATATTCAGATTAGCAGAGTCATATTACGGAGAGACTAGAATTGCCCTGAGCCACCATGTTGGTGGTATGAACTATCCTCTGCGGATAAACACTACAGTTCTTAATGCAAAGATAATGGAGACCGTGCACAACCTCACCAGCAATATTCGAGCAATGGCTGGAGATTTCTTCTACTATAAAGGAGATGGTGGCATAATCCCATTCTCAATAGCTCTTCGCAATCCCTCCGAGCTTTATAACTCAAGCAGCGCTGCTGTGGCCATAGGTGCTCATTACCTAAGCAGAAAAAAGGATGCGCTAGTAGTAGATTTTGGTGGTACAACAACGGACTTTGTGATGTTGAAGGATGGAAAGCCCGAAATCGATGAGAGTGCGATAATTGTAGGGAAAAAAACACTGGTGAGGTGCGTAAAATCAGCAAACATTCCTTATGGTGGAGATTCTCCTATAGTTGATGGCGGATTGATAAAGGGGAGAAAAGACAATTCTCTAGCCTTTGGTGGCAGGTACTTCACGATTACCGATGCCCTCAACTGCATGGGATGTGAAATAGGAGACTACAGAGCTTCCAGAAACTATCCTGAGGAATTTGAGTTACCGCTTCAAACGTATCTCGAAATGGTTGCTGAGATAATAAAAAATAGCAGGGCTGAGAGGGTAATCGGAACAGGCTATCTCGCCAGATATATGGCAGATGTGCTCCATGACACATTCGGAATTCGCATGGAGGTCCCACTATATGCTGAATCTGCTAACGCAATTGGTGTAGCAGTTTCCAGAATCAGCCTCACCCTTTACGCAAGATATGACTTTGAGAACAGGAAAGTTGTGTATAATGGTGAAATTGAAGGGGTTGAGACTCTCTCCAGAAATGCAGATGATGAGGAGATAATAGCCATGGCGGAGGAGAAGCTGAGAACCATGGCTATGCAGTATGGAGCGGATGAGGAGGATGTGAAAGACGTTAGAATTCTTTACTTCAACTCCTTTGATGTTGTCAGAGGGGGCATAATGAGAGGTAGAATTGCAGATGTTGTTATTCAGATAGAACCCGGAATTAGGAGTGATATAGAGGTGGTTGTTTGACCACAGGTATAGTTTACCACCGCCGCTACTTGGAGCATGAACAAACGCCAACCCATCCTGAGAGGAGAGAAAGACTGGCATATACCATGGATCAGTTTCTTGAAGAAGGTATTTTTGACTTGGATGAAATAATACTTCTTGAGCCCTTTGAAGCAGATGTAGAGGATGTTCTTGAAGTGCATACCCCTGAATATGTGGAATTCTTGAGGAGAGAGAGCAGGAAAGGTGGAATAATAGATTACGACACCAACATCCCCGTCGGAGTTTTTGAGAATGCATTGCTGGCTGCAGGAGGGGCCATAAGGGCCGCCATGGCAGTGAAGGATGGTGAAGTTGATAACGCATTTGCCATGGTCAGGCCGCCCGGCCATCATGCAAAACCATACACTGGAGCAGGTTTCTGTTACTTCAACAACATGGCAATAATGGTTAGATGGTTACAGAAGAACGGTTTCAGGAAGGTGCTGATAATTGACTGGGATGCACACCATGGAGATGGTACTCAGGAAGTATTTTACCATGATAACACTGTTCTTTTCATCTCTGCCCATCAGATGCCTCTGTATCCTGGTACAGGCTTCCCACATGAGCTTGGAGAGGGAGATGGAGAAGGATATACTATAAACATACCTCTCCCACCAGGTTCTGGGGATGAGGTGTATCTTTATGTATTTGAAAAGGTTATTGAGCCTGTAGTGAGAGAATTCAAGCCAGATTTCATCTGCATTTCTGCTGGACAGGACAATCATTTCACAGATCCGATTACGGGGCTTGCTCTGACAGCTAGAGGGTATGCTGAAATTATGAAGAGGGCCGTCGATCTATCTGAGGAACTCTGCAATGGGAGACTCGTGGCGGTTCTTGAAGGAGGGTACAGTGTTGAAGCTGCCCTTCCTTACACAAATCTAGCAATTGTGACTGCCATGGCTGGACTTGATACCTCAAACATTAGAGAACCCCCAAAATACCTTTCTGAGCTTAGATGGCGCAAAAAAGAGTATGCCGGGCAAAAAGCAAGAGATAATATTATGGAGCTCATTAGACTGCACTCTAATTACTGGGAATGCTTTAGGAAATATCTAGAATCACTGGGTTAGTGGGGTAAAGTGATAACCAGAAATTTAATTAGAAGTTAAGTTTAAATACTCAGCTATACTCGGGTCTTCGGGTGATTATATGGCAAGAAAACCTGCTAGGATGTTCAGGAGGATCGAAAGGCCCTTCACAAGGAAGGAGTACATAGATGGTGTACCTGGCACCAGACTTAGGCAGTTCGAGATGGGTAATAAAACGGCCACCTTCCCCGTTAAGGTCACACTTGTGGCAAAAGAAGCCGTTCAGATTAGAGATACTGCTCTTGAGGCTGCTCGTATTGCAGCCAACAAGTTCATTTCCAGAAGAGTTGGTTCAAGCAATTATTTCCTAAAAGTCCGTATCTATCCCCATCACGTCATTAGGGAGCACAAAATGGCTGTAGGGGCAGGAGCAGACAGAATTTCCCAGGGAATGAGAAAGGCTTTTGGAAAACCAGTGGGTCTGGCTGCGCGAGTATTCCCTGGAACAAAGATTATAAGTCTCTGGGTAAAACCAGAGAGCTTTGACTTTGCCAAGGAAGCGTTGAAGAGGGCAAGCATGAAATTGCCAACACCAACAACAATCGTAGTGGAAGAAGGTGCTGAATATCTAAAAGGTAAAGTTTAAAAATTAATTTTAAAAAATTTATTTTACTGCTTCTTTTGACACAACACCTTCGAAACATCTTTTCACGTGTTCTTCTGGTGGTGGAGATGTCATTAGGCTGACAACTACGAATATTGCTGCGGATATGGGTAGCACAACCACCAGCGGGTCAATGACAGTCCATGGTAGTCCAACGATTGTAGGCTTCCCGAATAAAGCCTGACTTATCCCGAGGGGCTTTGCTTCAGATGCGTGGATGAAGGTAAGGTAGAACAGGGCTCCGAAGAAGCCAACCAGCATGCTTGAGATTGCTCCTGCTTTTGTGGCTCTCTTCCAGAACAAGGCTCCTGTAAAGGCTGGAAGCGTTGATTCTGCCATGAGTGCAAAGAAAATTGCCGTCCCTCGTGCAATTATGCTTCCTGGTAGAATGTAGGCGAGAACTAGGCTTATGAACACGCCTATGATCACAGCAATTCTAGTAATATGCACTGTGCTCTCTCCTCCAGCTCCCAACTTGATTCCCTGCTCATAAACATCCCTGCCCAAGGAAGAGCCGATGGTGAAAATGAGGCTTCCAACTGTAGACATGGCGGCAGCAATCAGTGTGATCATGAAAAGAGCCACAAACCACTCCGGCATGAAGGCGTCAATGAAAGTTGGAATTATCTTGTCTATGTTCCCTCCTGCCACTGCAATGGCTGGCTTTCCATACTTCTCAAGGAAAAAGACATTGGACAGGCTGCCCACTATGAAGGCTGTTCCAGTCATCATGAACACAAAGAACGCCCCAGTACCAACAGCCCTGTTGAGGGATTTGGTACTTTCCACAGTCATGAATCTTATTGCAAGCTGAGGCTGTGCTAGAACACCTATACCCACACCTAGTATCAGCGTTGAAACAAGAATCCACCATGTAACTGATGCGAATTCAGGCATGGCGTGCCACCCGGTATGCCCCGGTAACTTCCCTGACTCATGGAATGCCTTTATTGCCACATCGGCAAATCCAGCCAGCTTTTCATGAGCTGTCGTGAAGCCGCCAAGGATAGCGTAGGTAGAGAAGAGCAGGAGTACCATTGAGAAAAGCATTATTGCACCGTTTAAGGCATTGGTGTAGGATATGGCTATTAAACCGCCGTAAACCACCCAGATTACCACGACTATGGCGATAATGAGTAGCGCTATATTGTAATCTATGTTGAGGGCCACTTCGAAAAATCTCGCCCCCCCAATTATAACAACTCCTGCGTAGAGGGGCATGAAAAGGAAAATCACAATGCCTACAAATATCTGAATGAACCGGGACTGATAACGCCTCGCCAGAAATTCAGGATATGTAAGGGCTCCTAGGTTCATGCCCATGCGCCTTACCCTCTTACCAAACAGCACGTAAGCTATGAAAATGCCGACTAGAATGTTGAGAACTGTAAGCCATAGCAATCCCAGACCAAAGAGGGCAGCGGCTCCACCGAAGCCAACGATGGCGGATGTACTTATGAATGTTGATCCATAATCCAGAGCCATGATTGCAGGATGTACCTTCCGCCCAGCGACCAAATAATCCTCGGCAACTCTGGTTCGCCTGTAGCCATACCATGCAAGATATGCTACAACAAGAGTGTACAAAACCACAACAAAACCCATTACTCTATAGTCAACCACGCCTCACACCTCCGAGTTCCATTTGAGAGCTGAATACGCTATACATCCTGCTACGAGAACTATACAGAGTATATAGGCAAGACCTACCCATACATCCAGTCCACCTAGCAAACCCATCACCTCCGCTGTGGGAACGCTTACGAAATATATACATTGCTACAGTGTCTCAAAGTCTCAATTTATCAATCCAGCTTTTTCAATCTTTATTCATGTGGGATATGCACTATATATGGTTTTCGTTGTAAAGTATTAGACCACTAAATCATACCAAATTAAACTTCATAATTTGTTGTGATTTTACAATGTTAAATAAGTTGAGCTGTCTAAGATTTCACGAAAAAAATTGTCAAACCGGATGAAAACTGAACTTTTATCATTGACAAGTAGTGTATTCTGGCAGAAGTAAAACTCAAATTTGAAAAAATATGGAGAATTACCGAATTACTCAGATTTCAAAAAGTAGTCCTTAAACTGCTCTTTCAGAACTTTCTTGTCGAATTTACCCACACTCGTCTTCGGAATGCTGTCTGTGAATATTATGTCATCTGGTAGCCACCATTTTGCGAATTTTGGCCTCAAAAACTCTATAAGCTCCTCTTTTGTCACTTTTCCCTTGTACTCTGGCTTAAGCACTACAAATGCCAAAGGCCGCTCCTGCCATTTGGGATGTTCAACACCAATTACTGTTGCTTCAGCTACAGCTTCATGTCCCATAAGGGCATTCTCTAGATCGACACTGCTAATCCACTCTCCACCGCTTTTTATAACGTCTTTGGCCCTGTCGACAATTTTAACATAACCCTCTTCGTCCACTACAACAATATCCTCTGTCCTGAACCAGCCGTCGGTGAATTTCTCAGCTGTTTTCTCTGGATCCTTGTAGTATTCCTTAGCTATCCACGGACCTCTAACCAGCAGTTCACCCATATCTCTGCCATTCCACTCAACCTCACTGCCATCATCCTTCACGACTTTCATCTCCAGAAGAGGTGCAAGAACTCCCTGCTTGGTCTTCAAGTCGTAATATGCAGCATCGTCAAGCTGCATGTAGCTCTTGGGTCTGTTGAGAGTTACAAGAGGCGTTGTCTCTGTAAGTCCATAGGCATGAATTATCTCGATGCCAAATTCTTCCCGGAAGGCTTTGATGAGGGCAACTGGAGGAGCAGATCCACCACTTATAACCTCTTTCAGGCTGCTGACATCGTAATCCGGATTCTCCTTCAGGAACTGGTAAACCATCAGCCATATCGTTGGCACACCTGCTGTGAAGTCTATCTTCTCGTTCTGTATCAGTTCCACAAGATCCTTTGGGGTTGGGTGGGGCCCTGGAAACACCTGCTTGGCTCCAACCATTGTGGCAGCGAAGGGTATACTCCAGGCGTTGGCGTGGAACATTGGTACGATGTGCAACACATTGTTTTTCTCACCGAGACCCATCATATCGGGAAGAGCAGCCACTATACTGTGCAGAACAAGACCTCGATGGGTGTATTCAACGCCTTTCGGCAGTCCTGTTGTGCCTGAGGTGTACGCTGTCCCGGCAGTCTGCCACTCGTCCAGCTCAGGCCAGTCGTAGTTCTTTGGCTTTCCTGAGATGAGGTCTTCGTAGGCGTAAGCAGGTTCCAGTTTCGTGTCGTAGCTCTTCTCCTTGCCCATAATAACATAGTGTTTGACATTCAGCTTGTCCTTCAGTTTCTCTATCAACGGAACCAAGTCCGAATCAATGAATAGAACCTTGTCGTTGGCGTGATTGATTATGTAGGCGATCTGCTCGGGAAACAGCCTGATGTTAACTGTATGATAAACAGCTCCCATGCAGGCAGGAGCGAAGTAGAGCTCCAGATGGCGATGGGTGTTCCAGGCGAAGGTGCCAACTCTATCATCCTTCCCAACATCAAGCTCTTCCAGCGCATTTGCCAGCTGGCAAACTCTGTTGTACATCTCGCCGTAATTATATCTGAAAAAGCTCCCGTCCTCCTCTCTGGAAATCAACTCTTTTTTCTTATACAGCTTTCTGGCCCTCTCTAAAAAGTTTTGCAAGGTTAGGGGATATTCCATCATTTTATTCACCTGCCGGCAATTTTATAATTAAAATTACTAAAAGTTTGCGCTATGAGGCAGATTTTGAGTTCAGAATTTAATTTTAAACTGTCAGCAAATTCCGTTTTTCAGGAGCTCTTCATAAGCTCTGACGTTTCTATCTGTAAGTGAGTAATTCACATTCTTATATGCTCTAATGCTCTCAATGTCCATAGTTGCCATAACTAATTCTTCATCAGTCTCGCTGCTGTATTTGGCTAGAATACCTTCGTGGGAGACTATCACGCTTCTGCCCACAGTTTCTTCTCCAAGAAAAGTGTAGCCAACACCACCGGCTTTTATTATACCATACGCGTTGTCAAATGATCTTGTAAAGTATAGACAGTACCTCAGGTTAGATGAAGGAAGCTCAGAGCGCTTGAATGACACAACCGGATTCAGAACAATCTCTGCACCTTTTAAAGCTGCAACTCTGCATATTTCTGGGTAAAGAATGTCTGCACAGATAAGTCCAGCAATTTTTACGCCTCTAACGTCGAAAACTTTCAGTTCTTTGCCACATTCAATCCCGAGCTCCCGCTCACTCTTTGTGGGGTGGAGTTTTTCTTGTACTCCTACAAGCTCTCCCCTGTCGAATATGTGGAGAGAATTGATATATCCTCTTCCACTGGCAGATTCCATCAGTGCATTTCCAGCAACAACCATTGAATACTCTCTGCTAACTTTTTCCAGCCAGTCTATTGTTCTAAATGATGTTTCCAAGCTTGTGTCTCCAACTTTGTAAGAAAAGTACTCTGGAAGAAGTACAATCTCACACTCTTGATCATTGGCCTTTGAAATGAGTTTTTCAGCACTTTTAAAACTTTTTTCAGTCCCACAAGCACACTGAATGGCTGCAACCTTAACTTTCATTGCTGCAAAAGTGTCAAAGGTAGTATTTAACTCATTCTTTGACACAGCTTGACAGCTCACTTGGGTTTTGAAACATTTTAAAACATAGCTAAAAAACTAAAAAAGTAGGGCTATAAGTTTCGGAAGAATAGCTATGCAGTTCTTTTGACTTGGGTGTCTCTCACAGATTTACTTTCTGGTATCCCAGAATAAATCCGCATGATAGTCGGTATTGCTATTGCTAGGTATAATGCGTGTACAATCAGTCTGAGCCATTCTGCTTTCACCGTATATCCAAAAAGCACTGCGAAGATACTTCCAACAATCCCTTTGTGATGGAACGGTGAACTTTTGTCTATCCCGAGGTCATAGGCAGGGCTGGCCAGCCATCCCAGTTCTATGTCCTTCTCCTCAGCATATTCAATGAGTTCATGGACACCGTATCCAGCAAGACCTCCAGCAATTAGGATCAGCAGTATACTCGAGTAGTAAAAGAACCTTCTCAGGTCGAAGCTCATTCCAGCCGCAGAGATACCATACGACAGAACAAGTGCCATTATAACTCCAGACACTGCCCCCACTGCAGTTCCCACTGCATCTCTGGCGGCGAATGGAATCAGAAACAGGATAGTCTCTATAACTTCCCTCACAACGAAAACAAAGGATGCAGCTGCTATGGCTAGGGACCCTCTACTGGACTCTACCCTCTTTTCCACATCTTTTCTGATTTCTCTACCTTTGATAGCCATCCAGTAGACCATGTATGTAAGTACTGCAACTGCCAGAAGCGATGCAACCCCTTCGAAAAGTTCCTTATTGCCTTCTCCAAGCCCGCCATATATCACCATCACTGAAGCGGCAATGACTGCCCCTACCACCAGTGCTGCAAGAACCCCATAGATAGCACTTTTCACGAACTGCTCCCTTCCAGTCTTTTTGAGATATGCTATCAATATCGTAACCAGCAGCAACGCTTCCAAAGCTTCTCTAAATGTTATAACCAGTTGTCCGATCATACCTAACACCGTTAAGTTAGGTTGCCCTAAATTATAAAAATTTTTCGGCTAGCCTAATGTGGTGGTATTCAACTGCTCAAGAACCTCTCCAAGTCTTTCAAGCATCTCTCCAAAACCACTCCAATTTCCTTTTCCAGCTTCTTCCATCGCCTTACGATAGATCTCGATTGCAATCTGTACAAGATCTTCTCTTTCGATTCCCTCTACTTTTTTAGCTACTTCTTTTTCTTTTTCCACTCCAAAAATATCTGATATCGCCTCGTCAAGCGTTGGCCTCATCACCAGAACATCATTGTAAGCCACTATGACGCCCCTTAATTCTGGAATCTGGGCATTTTCAGCACGGAGATATACAGGTTCAACGTAAAGGATAGCGTTTTCAATAGGTATCACCAGCAGATTCCCACGTATCACTCTCGATCCTGACTGGCCCCAAAGGGTGAAGAGCTGAGATATTTCGGCATCCTGGTCTATTCTCGCCTCTATTTGCATAGGCCCATACACAAGCTCACCCTTAGGGAACTCGAAGAGCAGAAGTTCTCCGTACTTCTCATCGCTTCTTGCAGCCAGCCAAGCTATTACGTTGTCCCTGCCTTTAGGTACAAAAGGCAACATAAGGAGAAATTCAGGTTTATCTGAGTCAGGGAGCTTTAATATAACATAGTACGGCTCCATGTCTATCCTCTTTTCTTCAAAAAGCTCTTGCGGGATTTCCCAGACATCTTCTCTGTTGTAAAATGTCCTGGGCTCTTCCATATGGTAAAGGGAGAGGATCTCAGACTGGATTCTGAAAAGGTCTTTCGGATACCTTATATGTTCTCTGAACTCCTCAGGCATGCTGTCAGAATAGAGCTGAGGGAAGGCTTTGCTTAAAACCTGTATTACAGGCTCATATGCCACGATATAATAGCTAACGCTTCCGTTGTATGCATCTACGAATATCTTAACTGGATTTCGAATATAGTTTATGCTTGCTCCTTTCCAGTATATTTTCTGAGAATATGGAAATCCGTTCAGACTAGTATATGCATCTATAACCCAGTAAAGCTTCCCGTTTATCACTGTAATGTAAGGATCATCGTCATATTGTAAATACGGTGCGAGGGTCTTCACTCTATCCATGATGTTTCTGTGGAACATTATCTTACTCTCTTCAGTTATGTACTTGGACAGAATCAGATTAATGTCGCCGAAACGGGTTGCAAAAAGAATCTTCTTGAGGGGGGAATCCACAGGGACGCCTCCTATTCCTGAGTAGGTTGTAAAAACATTAATATCACCTTTCGGGTAATCGAACTCTTTCTGGAGAGTTCTCACAACAATGAAATCGTTTGTTAGTTCCCCGTAGTATATCTCTGGCCTTGTAACGTTGATCTTCCCCATCGGAGGAATGTCTCTGATTATTAGTTCAGGCAACCCCTCCTTCGAAACACTGTTGACCGGGGCAGCTACAACACCGTAGCCGTGGGTGTAGATCAAGTGAGTGTTAAGCCAAGTTTTGGCTTTAGCTGAGAGGAGGTCCGTAGACAACTCCCTTGCGGATATCATAACTTGGACATATTTGTGGTCAATGTAATACCTGTCAACATCAACGTCCCTAATGGTGTAGTATGTCCTTATTTGCTGTACCTGCCTGAAAACACTGGCGATGGGGCGATGATCCCAGAGTCTGATGTTCTTGATAGTTTCTTCATTCTTTCCTATTTCCTCTATGCTCAGATTACCGGTAGCAGAATAGCTCTTCCGTTCTATGACATCTATACCATAGGCAGCTCTTGTAAAATTGATGCCATATCCTATGTATTCCTCTTCCATAACCAGCTCATTTGGCTCTACACTGAACTTCTGAACAAGAGCAGGTGGGACATACAGAGTAAATCCAGCTATCAGCAAGATTACAGCGGGAATGGCTATGAATTTTATTTCCCTCTTCGCTGCTAAATAAATCGTTATAGGGATAGACAGAATACTTAGGGCTGCCAGAGCCAAAAGCAGTGGAATTTTGATTCTGACGTCAACATAGAGGGCTCCGGCTACAATTCCATGCTGGGAGGTAAGTATTTCGAACCTACTCAGGTAAAAAAATGATGCAAGGATTACTAGGAAAAACGATGCCAAAAATGCAATATGGGCAAAGCCTATCTGTGGGAAAATCTCTCCTAACTCCTCCAAACTCCTCACCCATCGGAACAGGTAGCCATAATAAGCAACGCTTAGAATAATCGACAGCATTAGCACTACCGAAAGAAGGGAGATGAGTTTGGCATAGAAGGGGAGCTTAAAGGCGTAAAAAGATGCGTCAAGTCCAAAAATTGGATCACTTATATTAAAGTTCTCTGATTTTAGAAAGTAAACGAATTCCACCCAGTTCAATGAGAATGTGTAGGCCAGAAACATGGAGAGAAAGATGTCAACCCATACTGGAATTTTGATGGATTCTCCTAGAAATTCATAACTCGCCTTCCTCAACATGAGGTTGTTGATGGAGAGAACCATAAAGGATACTGCAAAGAATAAAAGAAAGTATTCAAACCTGTAAAGGAGCATAGATACAAAGAGAGATGCCATATTAAGGGATTCAAACCAGAGATACTCTGTATAGAGCTCAACAGACACTTTAACAGCGATAAGAAATATGATGGGTAACAAAATGGCGAGAACTACCACCCTGTCAATAGGGGCATATTCTACTTTTTCCATAAATTGAAAGTGTTTTTAATCCTTCTAAAACCTTCCCCTAATAAGAGTAACTCAACTCTCAGGATTATAGGTGATCACGTTGAAGACAGGGTTGTTACTCAGGCAATGATTCAGGCAGAAGGCTTTGATTCAGTATGGCTGTATGAATGCGATAGCAAAACAGTTCTTCGATATTGGAATGGTGATTTCTCTGAGAATATGTATCTGAAAAAGAATATATGCTTGGTTGTAAAGGGAGAAGGCAGAGTGATGCTGGATTTTTCATAGTCCAGTCTTTTTCCATTCCTTTTTCACATTCCATATTCCATGCTCCGCAATAATTTTTTAAATTCCGCCCTCCATTTCACCTTTCACCATGCTCAGGCTAACCATCGCTTCAGCCTTCAAGAGCAAGGGAAAGCGGAAGATGACAATGAGTGAGCTAGTCTACACTCTCAGCCTAGATCTCAAATGGTTCTCTCACGAAATAAGCAAGAAAGTTGTGGAGCGGGCTTTGGACATGGGGATTATTGTGAAGGAAAATGGCGATGTTCTGCCAGCCTTTGACCTTAACGAAATAAGCATCCCGCCCAATTTCAAACCAGACATTCGAAAAGTTCTTTCGAGCAGTGTTTTCGATGAAGTTGTTGCAGATATAAGCTTTAAAATCGGGAAAACGGTGCCAGAGGTTATAGCAGAAATCAATCAGCTTCAGGAAAAGTTCAACTACATGTTGGAGATTGAAGTGGTTGCTCTGATTCTAGCCAAGAAACATGGCATAGATATTTCTCCGTATCTCAAAAGAATCAGGAAGTCTGATGAAGCTCCAACAATCTCTGACCATGCTTAAACTTTTTATCCATGAATTATGAGGAATATGGAATATGAAAATTCGAAGAATCCTTAATCATCCCGCTCTACTGGATAATGGAAGAAGAAAGACTCTAATTGTTGCTGATCTTCACATAGGGATAGTCTCTTTTCCAGATAAGGTTGTGGATGATGTCGTCAGTCTTGTCAAATCCACTGGAGCGGAGAGGCTGGTGGTTGTTGGGGATGCGAAACATGACGTGGGAAAGCGTTTTGTGGAGCTGAAAGCCTGTCAGGAGCTCGTAATAAAAGTTGAGTCTGAAGGGGTGGAGGAGGTTTTGTTCATCAGGGGAAATCACGATGGAGGGCTTGAAGCTGAAAGGTATTTCATCGAAGGTGATACGGCCTTTTTCCATGGACACTTCATACCCAATGAAGTTCTTGAGGCAAAACGTTTTGTTATTGCCCATGCTCATCCTGCAGTCTTTATAGCGGATGAGGTATCGGGCTTCAAAGAGAGGGTCTGGCTTGAGGGTTTTGTGGAGATAGATGGAGAGAATAAAGAAGTAATCGTCATGCCCGCTTTCAATGAGCTGTGCAGCTCCACAGCGGTAAATATTGAGCGTCCAGCAGGGACTCTTTTCAAACTCTGGGACTACTCCAGAGCAGAAATAGTCCTTCTAGATGGAACCTATCTGGGAAGAGTTGAGCAGGTAAGGGTATGAGGGTTAGGGCCAAGCTCTGGAGGATTAAAAATAGTAAGGCTGTGTGTCACCTCTGCTACAACCTCTGCCAGATTGAAGCTGGAGAAGCGGGTTTCTGTGGAGCAAGGTACTTCGATGGCAGAGAACTTGTAACGAAAAACTATGGTGTAATTTCGGCTATTGAAAACAGACCCATGGAGATAAAACCTTTCTATCATTTTTATCCTGGAAGCTACGCTCTCACATTTTCCACCTTCTCATGCAACCTTGACTGCCCATGGTGCCAGAACTGGCATCTGTCAAAGGAGAGAGAATTTAGAGGCCAGTATGTGGGGCCTGAAGAGCTAGTGGCGATGGCGGTGGCAAAGAAAAGCCATGGACTTTGTGCAAGTTTCAACGAACCCACCATTCTTTTCGAATACCTCTTGGATGTTTTCAGTCTTGCCAAGAAAAAAGGGTTGCACACTTCCATGGTCAGCAACGGCTATATGACACCTGCTGCCCTGAAAGAACTGTCAGGGGTGCTTGATGCCATCAATATAGATGTGAAGGGTGATGAGGAGGTTTACAAACTTATAAGCAGAAGAGAGAACCTTAAAGGGGTCTGGAGGAACGTAAAGCTCTGCCTTGATTTAGGCATTCATGTTGAGGTAATTCATCTCGTTGTAAGCGGTTTGAATGACAGCATGGAGAAATTTGAGGGGATTTTGAGAGGCATGGAGAGATACGCTCAAAGTTACGTGCCACTACACATAAACCGCTACTTCCCAGCTTACCGCTACGTTCATCCACCAACAAGCGTTGAATTTCTATACAAGGCTAGAGAAAAGGCGAAGGAGATGCTGGAATTCGTCTATGTTGGGAACGTTGGAGGACATGAGAACACCTATTGTCCGGAATGCGGAAGGTTACTCATCGAGAGGAGAGGGGTTGTGAAAGTGTACATGGAAGGGAATCGGTGCAAGTGTGGAAAAGAAGTATATGGGAGGTTTTAGTTGCGACTTAGTTGAATTTGCACCATCACTTTGAACTCTAAGATGGATGAGGGGCGGGCGGTTGGATAAAAAGAGTAAAAGAACATTATTCAAAAGGATTTTTGAGATGTTGGCACACCCACACACCGATTATAACTTTAAATATCACAACGTAAAAACTCTGGTTTCCCATGATTCAGGTAGTTCAGCATGCCCTTAAAAAGGTTGGAATTGAGAGGCTGAATGAGCTTCAACTCAAGGCTTACCCAGTAATATCGTCTGGAAGGGATGCCATCATTGTAGCCCCTACAGGAACTGGGAAGACTGAAGCAGCCTTGATCCCGCTCGTTGAGAAAATAATGACTGAAAACCTCCCTGGCATAGCTCTTCTTTATGTGACTCCCCTCAGGGCTTTAAACAGAGATATGCTTAGAAGAATTGAGACGCTAGCCAAGGAACTCCACTTGAGCGTTGCTGTAAGACATGGTGACACTGGCAGCTCGGAAAGGAGAAGACAATCGCTAAAACCACCTCACATTGTCATAACAACGCCTGAAACCTTCCAGATACTCTTCCTTGGAAAGAGATTGAGGAGCGCTCTAAAAAACGTGAGGTTTGTGGTGCTGGATGAGGTGCATGAGCTTGCGGACAGCAAAAGAGGTGTCCAGCTGAGCGTAGCTCTTGAGAGGCTGAGGAAGCTCACCAGATTCCAGACAGTCTGCCTCTCCGCTACAGTAAAGAGTCCTGAAAGGGTTGCTAGATTCTTTGGAGGGGAAATGGAAGTAATTGTTCACGATACGGCCAAAGAGTATGATTTTACTGTCGTGAAACCTGCAGAAACAGAAGAGGATGAGAAAATTTCTGAAGAGCTGTTCGTGGATGTTGATGTGGCTGCAGAGCTCAGATTTATCGGGGATGTGGTAAAATCCCACAAAAGTGCTCTGATATTCGTGAACACTCGCCAGACTGCTGAGGCTCTCGGTCTGAAGCTTAAAAAGCTGGTTGATGTAGAGGTTCACCATGGCTCTCTCTCAAAAGAGGTGAGAATAGACAGTGAGACCAGATTTGCGGCTGGTAATCTAAAAGCATTGATATGTACATCATCAATGGAGCTTGGGATAGACATAGGGCATGTAGATGTGGTTATACAGTATAACAGCCCCAGAGAAGTCGCTAGGCTCGTTCAAAGAGTTGGGAGGAGCGGGCACAGAGAAGGAGAGGTTTCAAAGGGATATATCATTGCCTCAAGCTTCGACGACATCATGGAGTCATGGGTCATTGCAAAGAAGGCCCTTTGCAATGAGATTGAAGATGTAAAGTTCCACGAACTCAGTCTCGACACCTTGGCCAATCAGATCTCCGCAATAGCTCTTGAGTATGGTAGCATTAGTGCGGAAGAAATGTATGCTATTTTGAGAAGTGCCTATCCCTTCCGCAAACTGAGCTTTGAAGAATTTCTGGAGATCTGTCAGTTTCTCAACGATGCGAATATAGTATACTTTGATGGAGAGAGAATTGCAGCTCTGCGAAAAAGCAGGAGGTATTTCTACGACAATATCTCCATGATTCCTGATGAGAAACACTATCCTGTTGTAGATATGACGACAGGTAAACGAATCGGCGTGCTGGATGAAACTTTTCTGACTACTTTCAGCGGTGAAGTCTTTGCCATGCGGGGGGAACTGTGGAAGGTTGTTGGTGTGGATGACGTGGTAAAGGTGGAACCAGTCACAAGAGAGGGCGAGATTCCAAGTTGGGTTGGTGAAGAAATTCCCGTTCCCTTTGAGGTGGCTCAGGATGTTGGTAGGCTGAGGAAGAGGATTGCAGATTTGCTGGTTTCTGAAGGAAGAGAAAAGACGGTGGACTGGTTGATGCAGGAATTCTCCACCAACAGGAAAGCGTGTGAGGAAGTTGTGGATATTATCCACGAGCAACTTCAAAAGGGATTCGAGATCCCCTCACATGACACGATAACTGTAGAAGGGAGGGACACAGCCGTCATAAACGCCTGCTTCGGGCACAAAGTCAATGAGACTATAGGCAGAATTGTTGCCCTTCTGCTTTCAGCCAGAAAGGGGCAGAATGTTGCTATTGAAGTTGACCCCTACAGAATCAAGCTCAGTCCTGTCAACAGTCAGGAAGTAGTGGAGGTGCTGAGGGAGATCAGGAGTGATGCCGTGGAGAGCTTGGCAGAAAGAGGGCTTGCCGAAACCAGACTCCTGCAGTGGAAAGTCATCAACGCAGCCAGAAAATTTGGATATCTCAGTAAAGATATGGAACTCAGCAGAATTAACCTGAAAAAACTTGTTGCAAGATTTATAGGCACGCCTGTGTACAGAGAAGCTCTGAGAGAGCTTTTCGTGGAGAAGCTAGATGTGGGGAAGGCGAAACTGATTTTCGATTCCATTGCTGCTGCCAGCATAAGGGTGATAATTTACGACGAGCTGAGCCCCATATCTCTTGCGTCCCGGGACCATGTTTTTGATTTGCTGATGCCTACCAGACCTACAAAAGCCATTCTCAGGATATTCAGAAAGAGGCTAGAGGAGGAGTTTTGCATCATAAAATGCTTGGGCTGTGGTTACAGCATAAGGTGCAGAGTGAGGGATGTAGAGCTGTCATGCCCGAGATGCGGTTCAAGGCTGATTGCTTGCGTGAATGCTAGAAGGGGCATGGAAGAAGTTTCTAAGAATGAGCTTTTCAGGATAGCCAATTTGGTTATGGCATATGGTATGAAGGCTGTTTATGCCATGAACACATATGGTGTGGGGGTTGAGAACGCTAGCAGAATCTTGGGCAGATACTATCCTGAAGAGGATTCTTTCTTCATGGAGCTGATGGAGGCTGAAAAGAGGTTTATCCGGACGAGGAAGTTCTGGGAGTGAAATGGGAGAAATTAGTGAATAGAGATTCGGGAATTTCAACATCTTCAGCCTTTTCGTTTACAACTTCTACCATTTTCACTTTTCCAAATTCCTGCCATTCTGATGAGAGCTGTTTCAGCTCCTTCTTATCTCCTAAAGCCAGAAAAGTCGGGCCATTTCCTGAGAGGCCAGCTGAAACATCATATTTTGTCGCGACTTCTATGGGCTGGAAAGTGTAACTCAGAACCCTGCAGTAATACATCGAGTTGTGAAGCATCGCTTGCCTTATGTTGCCCCTTAGCACCTCTTTAAGGGCTATTTCGACAGGTTTAGGGTCTCTTTGAATCTCTTTCAGGTTTACATTACCCCTCTCCCATTCAGGAAAGAGGAGGAGGCAACTGGTGTTGAGTTCTTCCCACTTCAGAATTTTCATGGCGAAATTGTCTGTTACAACGAGGCCGCCCAAGAGGGAGGCGGAGGCATCATCAAAGGCTCCAGTATAGCTTATTCCCATCTCTAGGCTGAGGCGAGAGTTAGCAGTAAGAATCCTTCTCGCATCCAGTCTTTCTCCTCTTTCCTTTAAGCAAGCTGTGATGAGAGCGTTCATGAACGCGCTGCTGCTGCCAAGTCCAGATCCCTGTGGGATTTCACTTTCAACCTCAACAACCCCTCCACTTCCAAAGCTTCTGAGAACTCTCTCAGCCACTTCGCTTTTACTTTCCTCACCGTTCAGAATGAACGTTACACTCCTCCCACTTAGTTCCACCTTTACTTTGGTAATGAGAGAGATAGCAAAAGCTACCCCTTTCCCTGTTGCGAGAGCATTTACGACAGTTCCAGCACCAAAGGCCTTTGCCTCAGCCATCCACTACCTCCTTGACCCGGCTGAGAGGGAGGCATGTTCTGCTGGTACAGACGATATCATTACCCTCAGTGAAGATAACTTCGGGAGATATGAACTTGATGGGTCTGCTGTTTTTATCGCTTTCAATCACCACAGGATTCAGATAAGTCCTCAAAGCCAGCAGGTAGCCGGCAGAGTAAAGGTTATGCTCTAGGCCAGCGAACTTCTTTAGGTTTCTGGCTGCAATATCTCTGAATTCTTCCTCTCCGGTTAAGTGGCCAAGGTGGGCGGCATTGAGGCACATCATTGGTATGGCAGCGAAGTTTGGTGTGTCGAAGGGCTGAGAAACTCCGCCTTTATCCACGAATTCTTCTCCAAATTCCTTAATAGCAGATTCAAAAAGTTCCACTGCTGGATCAATATCCTGATCTCTCACGTAATGGGACGTTATTATTGCATTTATCAGGTATGCATAGTCTTCTAGGGTTCCTTCTACATCTTCTTCCCGGTACAGGACATCATGGAATCTTTTGAGGAGGTTCTTCAGTATTGTCGTGATGTTCGGGATGCCTGAACGTCCAGTAATAGCTTCAGAATAAAGAAGGGATGTTACAGCAGAGGCAGAATAACCAGTGTACACGCTTCTGTCAATCTCCAGTCTTTCTTTGAATTTCAGTCTTTCCTTCCGCATTTTTTCCAGAGCTTTTTGTTCTATCTCCTCAACTTGGCTGATGTCAAAGTTCAGCTCGTCTGCAACGGTCTCAGCACGTGAAACCAGCCGTAAATGGTTTTTACCGTTAAGATTTCCCTTTTCTGTTACTCCATAAAGGATTTTGATGAGGTTAAACTCATCCTTGTTTAACAGCGCTTCAAGCTCCGAATAACTCCAGAGGTAAAATCCACCTTCTTCATTGTCAAAATCTGCAGAGATAGAGGAATAGAACCCTTTATTTGACGTCAGAAAATCATTAATGAACTCAGTAATTCCACTAGCTGTTCTGAGGTAGAGACTAATCCCGAGCTTTCGGTAAGCAAGGAGATAATCCATGAGGAGGAAAGCGTTATCAATCAGCAATTTTTCGAAATGAGGGATCTCCCAGTAGCGGTCAACGCAGTACCTGAAAAAGCCGCCAAAAACGTGGTCCCGTAAGCCGCCTGAGGCCATCTCTGTCAGGCTGTGCTCCGCAACAACATACTTTTTTTCAACCAACAATAACAAGTTGGCAACAGGAAAAGGGAACTTCTGACCGTAACCATAGCCGCCATAAACTTCATCGCTGACAGCCTCTATCCTTCTAATTCCCTCAATAATTATCCTTTCTTCAGCTTCTGCTGGAGATGCCGGATTAACCCTCCTCTTTATCTCCTTTGCCACTTCTTCTGCCAGCATCTCCACCTTATCCCTCTCATGCCTGTACGAATGAAGGGCAGTCCTCAGAATCTCCAAGAATTTGGCTTTTGGAAAGTAACTGCCTCCGAAAAAGACCTTGCCAGAAGGAGTTGTTATTACTGTTAAAGGCCAGCCTGAAATACCAGTCAGAGCGGAAACAGCTTCTTGATATATCTTGTCAATGTGGGGCATCTCGTCTCTGTCTACTTTTATGCAGATGAAGTTCTCATTCAGAAAAGCTGCAACTTCTTCATCGCTGTAGTTCTCAGTGTCCATGACATGGCACCAGTGGCACCACAGTGCGCCAATATCTATTAGCACGGGCTTGTCTTCTCGTTCAGCCCTCTCAAAAGCCTCTTCACAGTAGGGATACCAGTTAACCGGCTGGGATGAGCTGTCCCTGAGATATTGGCTCCTCGAATCCTTCAGTCTGTTTGCCATGTCTGCTTAATATCCTTCTATTATCTTATAAAGGGTATCCCTCTGCCTAGGGACCCTCCCTGCCACTTCTATCAGCTCTCTAAGCTCCTCAACTGGCATAAATTCGCCACTCGTAGCTCCTGCAGCCTTAGATATGTTCTCTTCCATGAGCGTGCCGCCGAGGTCATTTGCCCCAGTGTAAAGAGCAGTCTGGGCCAGTTTTGCTCCGAGCTTGACCCATGAAGCCTGGATGTTTCTAATCTCAGGATACAGGATTATTCTTGCAAGGGCAATTACCAGTAGGTCTTCGAATCCAGAAGAGCCCTTTGCAATTTTGCCGAGCTCGTTGTTTTTCCTGAGGAAGGGAAGGGGAATAAATTCAGTAAAACCGCTGGTTTCCTGCTGGATCTCCTTTATGAGGCTTAGGTGTCTGATTCTATCTTCCCAGCTCTCAATGTGGCCATACATCATTGTAGCAGTGGTTGGAATGCCTATCTCATGGGCTGCAGTTATGACTTCAACCCACTGCTGGGTTGTCAGCTTCTCAGGACAGATGATTTTTCTGATGGAATCAACCAGAATTTCTGCTGCAGTTCCGGGCATTGAATCCAGACCCGCATCCTTTAATCTTTCAAGAACCTTCTCTACACTCATCCCTGAATTTCTGGCTGCATGGAATACTTCCATTGGTGAAAAAGCGTGGATGTGTATGTCGTCTGAAACTTCCCTCACAGCCTCGAGTATGGAAATGTAGAAACTAACGTCTGCTTTTGGGATGAGTCCTCCCTGAATACAGACTTCAGTACATCCATAATTTACTGCTTCCTCAACTTTCCTTTTTATTTCATCAAGGCTTAAAGTGAAGTTCCTCCTGCTTCTGAAGGAGCAGAAGCGGCAGCGGTTGATGCAGACATCAGAGAAATTGATATTCCTGTTGACGACGTATGTGACAACTTCTCCCGCTACTTTTTTCCTCAATTCATCTGCATAACGGAAGGTTTCAAAAGGATCGTTCAACAGCTCTGCTACAAGCATCTGTATCCCTCTTCATCACTCATTTTTTCAACAAGTTTGGCAACTTCCTGACCATAACACCCAAGCCTCACGTATTTCGGATGCACAGGCAATCTTTCCCTCAGGACATACTTCCCCTTTAAACTACTTTCGATTTTTTTCAGGGATGGCCACGGAGCTTCGGGGTTTATGTAGTCTGGTGTAACGCTGCTTATCCCGCCAATATCGCGGGCTCCAGCATCAAGAAGAGGGAGGATGTCTACAAGGTTTGCAGGTATCTGAACAACAACATCCTTAGGCAGAATTTCCCGGGCTGCTTTGACCGTTTCTATCATCTCTTCAAGGCTTGGTGGAGGTGTGTTTTCCATGGGGGTGCCTTTTTTAGGGCTGAAGTTCTGAACTATGACCTCTTGGATGTGCCCATAAGCATCATGAATGTCTGCAATTACCTCAAGGGAGTAAAGACGGTCGTAATGAGTTTCACCTATGCCGATGAGCAAACCGGTGGTGAAGGGGATCTGGAGTTTTCCTGCATCTTTTATGGTTCTAATCCTCTCTTCGGGCTTTTTACCCGGACTCTCGTCGTGACATGGCAGTTCCACAGCCTGCTCTAGCATCAAGCCCATACTGGCGTTAAGAGGCTTTAAAATCTTGAGTTCAGATTTGCTGAGCACTCCAGCATTTGTGTGGGGTAGAAGACCATGGGAGATTGCCAGTTTATTCATGTCGGCAACGTAGAGTATGAAATCTTTGTATCCGAGGCTTTTCAGCTTTAACGCTATTCTCTCATCAACCTCTGGTCTTTCACCGAAGGTAAAGAGTGCTTCACTCGCATTTTGAGCTCTTTTGAGAAAAGAGGCGACTTTATCCGGAGTCATCAAATTTGGGTTGTTACTTCTGAACCCGCAGTAGTGGCAGCGGTTTCTGCAGGCATTTGTGAGGGGGATGAAGACATTTCGAGAGTAGGTTACGATTTTCACGGGAGATGGTTTTGCGGAGGGAAATTAAGTTTTTGCTGTAGAGACTATGAGGCGTACAGACTAATGAATTAAATAGTATGAGTCTCTGGAAATCTAGTAGGTTTGTGAGGTTTTAGTCTCAAGTTTAAAATATAGGTCAGAAAAACAGCAAACACAGCTAAAGCTATATATCCAGTAAGACTTAAAAAACTCATGGAATTTCTCAGGAAAAATGCTCTGAAGTTTCTTAAAAAAGCTGAAGAAAGTTTGGAGGAGGGGGATTATAACTTCACCATGTTCTTCGTTGAGCAGTTCTTTCAGCTTGCCCTGAAGTACTATCTCTACAACAAATATGGCGATTTTCCAAAAACCCACAGTTTGAAGGTACTTTTCGAGTTAACAAAAGACGGCAGGCTTTTGAAATATTATAAAGAGAATTTAGACCTGTTAAGAGAGGTGGAGTTGTCTTACGTTGCATCAAGATATTTTGATGTTGACTACAGTGAAAATGTGGCAAAGAAAAGTTTAGAGTTGGCTAAAAGATTTGTTGAGGTTTTGGCTTTATGACGGAGTTTCTGATGGAATACTTCAGATTGCTGGAAAAGAACAGAAAATTTTTTGATAATGCGATGATTACAGCTAGACAAGTAGAGAGGAGAGCTAAAAAGATCTTTGACGACTGTCAGGTATTTATAGTTGGGAGTTTTGCTGAAGGAAGACACAAATTGTCTTCTGATCTGGATATACTAATCATCTCTCAGAAAATCCCTGAAAAGTTCAGCTTTGAGTGGTATTGCAATATAGTGAAACGCTTGAGTGACGATAACAGAGTAAATATCCACTTGGTAAATAAAAGGAAGTTTAAAGAGGTTAAGAGGCTTTATTGGCCCAGAATTGAAGTCGTACCTTAAAAACTTCAATCAATCAGAGTTAACTCAAGTCCGAAGTCTTCAAGGATCTTGAAATCTGAATCAAGGGTTATAAGGCCGTGTCTATTCGTTATGCAAATAGTGCCTATGAAGAGGTCTCTCAAGCTCATTTCTCTACCAGATTTTTTTAGTTCCTTGTAAATATTTGCAGATATGTCCGCAGATTTTTCGTCGAAGGGTAAGCAGTCCAGAGATCCAATCAAATTGAGTTCAACTAGTTTTGGAGTTCCCACCATTATTTCAAATCTCGTTATTGAAGTAATAAGGAAGTAGCTGTCAATAGAAAGAACCTTGTCAAGTAATTCTTTGTTTCCTCGTGCTACCTCGATAATCACGTTCGTATCAAGGACTGCCATTTCTCGAACTCACCTTTGATAGCTTCGATTTTTTTCTTGGCTTCATTGTACTCGTCCTCACTGAGCACGCCAAACATTTTGAGTAATGTATCTGAGTTACCCTTTTTTGTTTTCAGCAATTCTCTGAGTACCTCTGAGAAACTCTTATTTCCCTTTATTCTCAGGAGTTCCATGTAAACATCGTCCGCTATGGTTATAGTTTTGACCATATTAAACTGAGTGCACTCAATGTATTTTAGGTTTTTGTTTGATGCAAATCGCAATCTTGGCAGTTCCTTTTTTGGCAGATCGAGTAACTTTTGTTCTTATACGGTAATAAGAAGGTTAGATAAAGCATAATAACTAAACCAACAGCTTATGAGAGATTTTGTTTGTTATTGTGAAATGAATTCTACAATTAATCTTTTGCAAATCTTCAAAAAATAATTAAATAATTAAGTTCTAAAAAACTTGTTACCACACTTGCACCTGTGCTGAGGTAATAGGCTGATTGCTTACTGTATCGAGCACTTTGACTTTCAATATAGATCCAGAACTAACATTGAATCCGGTGAACTCTTTAATAACAATGACATCTCCGGGATCGAATCTACTATCACTCAGTGTCGTATCTGATGTAAGCTTACCAGTTCCGTTGTATTTTGTGGTCGTTGTGTCAAAGGTTAATGTATCAAGTACTGTGTCGTTTTGATAGTATACTATTATTTTCATATTTCCGGCTGATATTGCTTCACCACCATTGTGTGCTATAGTCATGATATCATCTGTCGAAGAACTTGATAAACTTGCTTGTGCATCACTAATTGCAAGTTGTGCTTGTGGAGCAGTTTTTGGAGCCTTGCTTCCCAGTCCGAAGACGAAACTCGCAATCACTGCCGCCAGTATAACTGTTATTGCCACCATCAGTATTACACCAATTACTGGCGAGACACCTTTCTCATCTTTCCACATCAAACCACCTCCCTACGTAATCATTATAATCATGTAATCCTATTTAAGCCTTTTGGTATTATAATAACAATAATGAAATCAGGTAATTGTGGGGAAATAAATAATTTAACGTTCATTATGATTTAAAGTTACAAACTAAGGGTGAAACAAAAAGATTAGAGACTAAACGTATCTGTCGCCCACATCTATTCTTTCTCCTTCAATGACTAACTCATAAAAATCACTAGGTGGTCTGAAAGGGCTCTTCTTTACTCTGATACCCTTCTTTAGTCTGAATCCTTCTGCAATTTCCCTCAGCTCAATTACGTAATCAGATTCCTCTTCGAACATCGCAAGTATTTTTTCATCAACCAGATTTTTATCAAATGTGACGATAAGAATCTGCTCCTTTTTTCTCACAACATCTGTGATCTCCCTGAAGAGCTGGAAAACTTTTTCGGGAGAATGTAGAATTATGAGGGTGTCCAAAAGGAGGAATCCACCAATCTTCTGTCGAGCATTACGAAGTGCAAGAGAAATTGAGAAAAGTTCGTGAAGGTTGATACCTTGCTCTGGATAGATTACAAAGGCATTTTTCAGCCATTTCCTAACGTCATGGACCATTCTCCCAGGTACGAAGATAAAGACTTCCTCTCCACTCTTCTCAGCAGTCTGAAGAAATTTGAAAACGAACTCTCTACCCAATTCACCTACTGTCTCCAGTAATACCACCCTTCCTGGTTCAATCTCTCCTATCAACTCATCCAGCTTTGCTATCGCAAAGCGCATACCCCATCACTTGAAAAGAGCAGTTTCATGCAAAACCTCTATCCCCTTCTCAGTAATTCTATATGGCCGAATCACCTCATCAAAATCAGAACCTCTGAATTTCCGTATCATAACTCCTCTTATGATTCTACCCGAGTCTGTTGAGGTTAGCAGTTCAATCACGCCACTCACAAGAAAGTCCTCGATGGTCTCTCCTGTTCTTTCGGAGGTGATTATGGTGGTGGCTCCAGTGTTTTTAAGCAGTTTTATCAGTATCAGTAAATCCCGCCTGTAGTCAGTTTCAGACTTGCTGCCCACTTCCAGCATTGTAATTGGGTCGATAACAATTCTTGATGGATTGTTTTGTTTCAATACATCTTCAATGATCGATTTGAGATTAGATACATCAAGTGTATACTCAGAGAAAAACATCTCGCTGAAGATCGTTAGGCTGCCTGCGGGGGATGCATCAACGAAAGTCACAGGAGATAAATCGAATCCAAAAACTTCCATTTCTTCAGCTATTTCATCAGCACTCTCTTCAAGAGTTATATAAAGGACATTCTCACCAGAAACAACACCCTGATACGCAAATTGAGATGCAAGAGTTGTTTTTCCACTTCCTGGGCCACCCTTAACTAAATAAGATTTCCCCTTTATTAGGCCTCCGTTAAGCATGTTATCCAGCCCAGGTATCCCGATTGAAATTCTTTCCATCAGCCACACCACCCAATTCCTTATACATTGTTCAAACCTCTTATTGAGCATCCTCATTATATGTTTGAGTAATAAACATAGAAAACTCTTTCGCAGATGGAAAACATTCATAACCTTCCAAGACAGTTGTAGAATATGCGAAGAATTGAGATATATACTATTGAAGATGCTAAAAGAGACCTTGATAAGGGCGATAGCAATTCAGAAGTTGCTCTAAGAAAATGGGAATCAATTCTAGATGCCCTCAGAGCTGTGGAGGAAACAGCAGTTCAGATGACCTCCTTCTGCTTGAAGTACATGGATAAGGGCTGCCAAGGTTGCCCAATTCTCAACTATGATTATCCATGCGGACACCCCTACGCCTCATTTACCCTCTTTTATCAGGAATTGAGGAAGTTAAGGATGATCTCCGAAAACCTTTATGCAATACTAATGGCAATTTATAGAGATGACATGGATACCCGAAAGGATTTTGTTTGATTACTCTCTAGCCACCATCACTTCAGTCGCTTTGATTACGGCATAGACTTTCTCGCCCTCCCTCAGTTCAAGCTCCTCGGCGGCCTCTTTCGTAATAACAGCCTTAATCACACAGGGCTGTGAAACCTCTATTTCAACCTTTGCAGCAATTCCGTCAACCTCTATTTTCCTCACAACACCTTCTATCTTATTCCTCGCAGATATTTTCAATCCTATCGCCTCCCAGAAGCTGTCATAATCTCTGCCCACATCTTCAATATATTTCTCGATCCTTCTATACTGCCTGAGAACTCTTTCACCAAATTCTGTTAGCTCTGCTCTGCCCCCTTTTGCTCCTCCCCTTCTTGCATCAACAACTTTCGTTCCAAGGACTTCCTCCATTCTCTTCAGATAGTTCCAGACATAACGGTAAGACATACCAAGCTTTTCAGCGGCTTTGGAGATGGAACCGTATTCCTTTATGGCTGAGAGTATCTCTGCTCCGCCTTTTCCAAGTAAATGTTCCCCATCTTTCTCAAGCCAGACTCGCCATGCAACCTTCATGCAATATCTAAAAGTAAGTTTCACCCATTATGAATCTTTTTGTCATCTCTTTCTCTGGACTTTCAAAAATCTGTTTTACGCTGCCAACTTCTACTAGCTCACCAGAATTCAAATACGCAACCATATTTGCAAGTCTTTTAGCTTGAAAGAGGTTATGGGTGGCCATAATAACGGTAACACCATCATCCGTAATTTCCTTGATGATTGCCTCAATCATCTGAACGTTCCCAGCATCAAGATTTGCTGTTGGCTCATCCAACACAAGAACTTCTGTTTCAAGAACGAGAGCTCTAGCTAGAGCTACTCTCTGCTGTTCTCCTCCGCTGAGTTTTTTTGCATTCTTTTTTCTCAGCTCATAAAGGCCGACAAGCTCGAGAACGCTATTTACTCTGCTTTCGACTTCCTGGCTACTCAACCCCCGGATTCTGAGGCCATACGCCACATTATCAAAGACTGAAGCATTGAACATCACAGGTTTCTGGAACACCATGGTGATACATTTCCTCAAATCCTCCTGATTCTTCCTGACGTCGATGTCATTGAGGTAATACTCACCGGAGTAATCGGTTTCCAACATGGAAATTATCCTGAGCAAAGTAGTTTTACCGGCTCCACTGCTCCCGATGATGGCAAACACATCACCCTTCTTTATCTCGAGGCTCACGTCCCTCAGCGCCTCAGTTTCTCCATACCTCTTTGTTATTCCTACTAGCCTAATCATTTCAACACCCATCGGCTCTGCAGGAAGTTAGATACGGTCGTAATGACAAAGACTATCCCAAGCAGGATCATTCCAAGAGCTATGGCTATGTCTATATCTCCTCTGGCCACATACATCTGAATCGATGTTGTTAGTACTCTGGTGTTCAGGGCTCCCCCTCTGACAAAAATATTTCCGCCCACCATGAGGGCTATTCCGAGTTCTGCAATGGCTCTGTTGAAGGCTGCGATAACAGCAAGCAAAACTCCTGCCGAAGCCTCTCTAATAACCTTCAGCGTCGCCTCAGCTCTGCTAGCTCCCAGTGTAAGTGCAAGCTCTCTAATCTCCCTCTCAACACTCTCAATTGAACTTGCTGTAAAGCTCACAACTATCGGCAAAATCAATAGCATCTGTCCAAAACTTATGCCCATTTCCGTATAAAGGAGCTTTAAAGAGCCAAGAGGCCCTGCTGGAGCCAAAATAAGGTAAAGAATTAACCCCATAACTACGGTGGGAGTCCCGAGCATGCCGTTGAAAAACGATCTCAGCACATTTCTGCCTCTGAATGTGGATATTCCCAGTGCAACACCTGTCGGGATTCCGATTATGGCAGCCATTAGCGTGGCGATACCGGAAACTTTTATGCTTCTCAGTGCTATGTCTGCAACCTCTACGTCAAGAGATGCTATCATCTCAAAGGCTCCTTCAATTCCCTTGAGTACGTATTCCCAAGTCATGGTCCAATATCAAGTTTGGTTAACCTCGAAAAAGGTCAGTGATGACTGATATCTGTACCTCTGGGGACATTCAGTGAGCTTATCACCATCTTCTATTAAGCCATAGCGGAGGATCCAGTCGTATATCGGTTCTTCCTTCTTTTCCAGTACACTCACGATCGGGAAGAAGAGGGGTTTGTCGTACTGATCGACTCCAAATTGGCCAATTATCTTCTGACCTTCTCGGCTTGTTAGCCATTTGGCGAGCAGTATTGCCCCTTCAAAGTCCTTCTGGAACTTTTCCGGGTTGACGATTATTATGGCATAGATGTTTATCAGCTCCTCTCCTTTGTCAACGAGAGCTTCTAAGCTGATCAGACCGTCCTTTCTGAATTTCAGATATGTTCCAGTATCTGATAGAGTGTATCCGCCCACATTGTTGGCGTAGTTGAGCGTAGCCCCCATTCCTGTTCCGGTTCTTCTGAACCAGTTTTCTTCCTTGATCTCAGCATAGTCAAAACCTGCCATTTTCCACAAAGCCTTCTCTTTTGTGTTAGTTCCGGATCCATCGTCTCTGGACACCCAGATCGCCTTCCCTGATCTGCCTGCCTCAGCAATCTTCTTAAGAGCTTCGACAGGTGAGAGACCCTTTATCTCTGCTGGGTCTTCTGGTGGACCCACTATAACAAAGAAATTGTATGCGAAAATCTTTCTGTTCACTCCATATCCTTCTTCCATGAACTTTACTTCCTTGCTTCTGGCGTGCACCATTATTGCATCGCTGGCACCATTTTTAGCATCTTGAATTGCTGCACCGGTTCCTTTTGGGATGAAGTGGAGCTCTATCCCGTATTTTTCCTTGAATGCTGGAGCAATTGCCTCTTCAAGCAAACCAGTATCATATAGGCTAGTAGTTGTAGAGATTGTTAGCACTCTAGTTTGATTTTGATGCTGGACCTGCAATACCCAAGCAATGCTTATTACGAATACTATTAAGAGTATGGCTACCAATACTCTTTTCATCAACTCACCGATATGTACGACTATGCATAACGATAAAAATATTTCGGTTGTTTATACATTACTCCAGTTTCCGATCATTCTAGAATGTAGTGGATAAAACGTCTAAAGTATGCATATCGGTAATATTAAATACTGGACAGTTGAAAGCGTAGCAAATGATCTTTGAAGTGGATGAGATAAAACGTCGCCGCAAAAAACTTGGTATTACCCAGAAGAGGTTGGCGGAACTCGTTGGAGTGAGTCAGCCATTAATAGCGAGGATAGAGAGTGGAGACATCGACCCAAAGCTATCTCTCGTCAAGAAAATTTTTGAAGTGCTTGAGGAGCTTGAAGGAAAGCATGTTACTGCCCGTTCAATAATGAATTCTCCAGTCATTTCAGTCCCTCCTGACGCAAATCTCAGAGAAGCAATAGAGATCATGAGACGAGATAACATTTCTCAGATACCTGTTATGGATTCAGGCAGGGTTCTAGGAAGCATAACTGAGAGCTCGGTCGTCAGGATTATCCTTGCCAGAGGACTTGAGGGGGTTGAAAGCTTGAAAGTAAGGGAAGTTATGGAAGACCCTTTGCCGACTGTTGAGGCAGAGGAGAAACTAGAAACTATATCGAGAATCCTTCTTTCAAATCCGGCTGTTCTGGTGATGGAAAACGGTAAAATAGTGGGAATTATTACCAAACACGACGTCATGAAGGTGATGGGTAAATGAGCATGAAGCTGATTTTCTGGCATGGAATGGCAGATGAGGACAAAATAGAATACCTCAAGAAATTTAGTGTGGCCATAATAGGAAGCAGAATGCTCATGGAGCTTCTCTGGAGGGGTGGGGTTGGCTGTATAAGGTATATTGGCGATTACATAACCCCAAATGATGCCAGAATAGATTCAACAATTCACCCTCTTGAGGCCAATGACTATGATGTTGTTCACCCTATGAGTACAGATTCGTGTGTTATCAGCTACCCTTATCCTTGGGATTACAGAGAGCTCAAAAGGCAGTTGAAGGGAATAGATGTGGTTGTAGCTCACAAACATATGGAGGTGGCTGCCAGAATCGCTGAAGAGCTTGGCGTCCCCTTCATTCCGGACATCATCACGACCTTTCTCCCTGATGGCGTATCTTTCTTTGATGTAGAATATCCCCGGATCAAACTTGACCCCATCAGTTATGCTCTCACATGCTCAATTCAGGCCGGAGAGATCATGAGAATATTCACCGGATACCATCTCCCTGCCATTGCTCCAACAGCATATGTGGTGGACACACGAATAGAGAATTATTTAAAGAGGATTCAACTGAGGATTAGGGATGAAGGTGAAGATTAGAACACCTTCCAGAATTCACATCAGTCTTATAGACCTCAATGGCGCTCTCGGCAGAGTGGACGGAGGTGTGGGTTTAGCACTTGAAGAACCATTCATTGAAATAATTGCTGAGGAGGCAGACGAATCTGAAGGTGTAATTGTCGAAGGATCGAAAAACGAGCGGTATAGAGATGTAGCGAAGAAAGTTTCTTCTATTTTCGATTCTGGAGGTTTAAAACTCAGAGTTCTTCACGAATATGAACCACATATAGGACTTGGAAGTGGGACGCAAATCTCTCTTGCTGTGGCAAAGGCCTATGCGGAGATTTACAGGATTGATAAAAGTGTTGAGGAACTAGCATACATAGTGGGTAGAGGGGGGACGTCCGGGATTGGCGTGGCAGCCTTTAGGGTAGGTGGTTTTGTTGTTGATGGTGGACACTCCAGAAACGAGAAAAAGGATTTTCTACCATCTTCTGCCAGCAAAGCGACACCGCCTCCCCTGATATCTCGACTCGAGTTTCCTGACTGGAAGATTTTTCTGGCTGTCCCCAGCAAGAAGGGGTTTTATGGTCACAAGGAGGTCAATCTCTTTCAAGAAAACTGCCCTATTCCCTTGGAAGAGGTCAGAGAACTCGCTCATCTAATTCTAATGAAACTACTCCCCTCAGTTGTAGAGGAAGATGTCCAGACTTTTGGCGATGCTCTGTGGAGGATTCAGCACCTAGGGTTCAAAAAGGTCGAAGTGGATCAATATGGCGAGAAAATCTGGAATGTGATGAGGGAGGCAAGAGAAGTTTTTCCTGCTGTGGGTATGAGTTCAACAGGCCCCACCGTTTACTGCATCTCTGATTCGGGAAGAAAGAAAGATCTTGAATCTATATTTAAAGAGGCCGAAATGAACTTTGTGGTTTTCGAAACTGTCGCAAGGAACAGGGGGGCCGACATTGAGCGAATATAGACTCTGGTTTGGCATAGTGAAAAATGGCAAAATAACTCCAAGCGATGACTTCAAAAAATCTTTCCAGAACTGTGAAAACGCTGAACCACTGCCGTTTTCACCTTCAGAAGTTGGAATCAAGCATTTTGGGTCTCTCGATGCATATTTCTCAGCTCTGAGGAAAGTGGCAATAGATGTGGTAAAGAAGATAATAGAGCATGAGCTGAAAAGAGAGGACAGATATGCGGTTCTCTTACTCAAGTCTTTGGATGAACTAAATGAGACTATAAACCTGCTGGAGGAGAAGCTCAGAGATCTGGAAGAAGTTAAAGTCAGTGAGGTAACGGAAAGCTTTAGAGACAGAATAGCTGAGCTTAAGAGGCTCAGAAGAGATGTGGAAAAGGAGATCGAAGCAATAGTTAGCAAAATAGCTCCGAACCTCACTGAGATTGTTGGAGCAGTAATTGCTGCTAGGCTGTTAGAAAAGGCAGGAAGTCTAAAAAGGCTTGCGGAAATGCCTGCCAGCGCTATTCAGCTACTTGGTGCGGAGAAAAGCCTTTATAAAGCTCTCAACAGGATGAAGAAAGGAAAACCAGCCAGGTTTCCAAAACATGGCGTGATTTTCCAACATCCTTTCGTAAGAACTCTCCCAAAAGCTAAACGGGGCAAAATGGCCCGTTTTATGGCAGCGAAGCTAGCAATTGCTGCTAGGCTGGATTATTTCAGCGGTGAACTGAATGAAGAACTCGCAGAAGCCGTTAGAAAGAGATATGAGCAGCTAAGGAGATAGGTTGGGGAGATAGGATGGATAGGATGAAGGTCAAAGAAGTGCTTCACAATGTAGTTCTCCTAGATCGAAACGGCAGGAAAATTCTTGCAACTAAAAGCAGATACGCTCCTCATTACGGGGAGAAGAAGTATGGAGAGTTCAGAGAGTGGATGGCTTCAAGAAGCAAGCTGGCGGCGTTGATCCTCAAGGAGTACGTGCCTGAAATAAAAGAAGACTGGAAAATACTGTACCTTGGTGCTGCAAGCGGTACTACAGTCAGTCATTTTGCTGATATTGTTGAGAAAGGAGTCATTTTTGCTGTAGAGTATTCAGCAAAACCTTTCTCAAAATTCTTGGAGTTGGCCATGGAGAGAAAGAACATAATACCCATTCTCGCTAACGCTCTGCAACCTTGGAAATACAGCGGAATCGTGGACAAAGTAGATATGATATACCAAGATGTTGCTCATCCCGAGCAAGTGGAGATTTTTGAAAGAAATGCTGACTTCTTCTTGAAAAAAAGAGGAGAGGGACTCATAATGGTTAAAGCAAGGAGCATTGACTCCACCGCCGAACCCAAGGAGGTGTTTACTCGGGTTAAGCAGAGACTTCAGAGTAAGTTTAGAGTTCTTGCTGTTATTGACCTTGAACCTTACCACAAGGACCACGTTGCAATTCACATTCAGAGGTAATTTTTTATCTTCAGCTTCCGTGGTGTTTTCAGATGAGGCAGAGATTCGTTCTCGACACAACAGCCATAACTGATACTGGGATGAGGGTTCAGGAAGGTTTTGAAACCCTTTGCGATTCAGCCATGGCTATTCTCGATCTTATCGCTCAAGCCCGTCTTAAGCTAGATATCAGCTGTTATATTCCATACCCTACCGTTTACGGGGAGCTTGTGAGCTTTCTTCGTCGTTATGACTGCAATGATGAGGTATTTGTTAAACTCGATACATGGTTGGTGAAGAAAACTCCCAACAGGTATGAGGTCGCAATTCCAGCAGCAATTTTCTACGAATATGTTCTCACCATGAGGCAAAAAATTAACAGAGGTCGAAGGGTTGCTGAAGAATTCATCTGGGAGAGTTCGACAGTAGCTTCAAAAATTGAAGATAAAGATGAGCTTCAAAAGGAAATTGGACAACTAGTGAGTAAATTTAGAGATAAATATCGTGCCACATTACGACAGGGGATTCTTGACAGCACTCCTGACTTAGATGTACTACTCCTCGCGAAGGAGCTTGATGCAGGCGTTGTCAGTAGTGATGCAGGCATTAGGAAATGGAGTGAGAGAATGGGTTTGAGGTTTGTAGAAGCTAGCAAATTTCCAAGGATGCTGAAAGAGTATCTTGTTCTTTCGGAAGAAGGTTTAAAGGAGGGGAAGAGTATTGATTGAGCGACCAAGAGGGACGAGAGATTTTCTGCCGGATGAGATGGAGAAGAGAAGAGCAATTGAAGTGAGATTTAGGGAAATTGCCGAAAGTTATGGCTATAGGGAGATTGCCACACCGACCTTTGAGCATCTGGAACTTTTCACTATAAAGTCTGGAGAGAGTATAGTAGAGGAGATCTACGCTTTCAAGGATAAAAGTGGGAGAGATCTTGCACTGCGGCCTGAGCTTACAGCCCCTGCCATGCGTTTGTTCATCAACGAATGTAGCGTTATGCCCAGGCCCCTCCGCTTCTACTATTTCGGCAATTGTTTCAGATACGAAAGGCCCCAGAAAGGAAGGTATCGAGAGTTCTGGCAGTTCGGTGTGGAGCTTATCGGCTCAGAGAGGGTTGAGGCTGATGCAGAAGTAATAATTCTTGCGTATCGTATGCTTAAAAGCCTGAATATTAACTTTGACTTACAAATAGGGCATGTTGGAATTTTGAGGAGTATTTTGGAGAATGTTGACGAAGAAAAATCTTCCAAAATCATGAGGCTCATTGACAAGAAAGACTATGATGGGCTGGCAAGTTATATGGATGAAGTCAAAATTCCAGAAGATGTTCAGGAGAACGTTTTCCAGGTTTCAGCACTTCATGGTGGCAGAGAAGTTCTGAACGAGGCTGAAGGGTTTACGGGTCGGGAAAATCTCCAATATCTTAATGGATTGTGCGATATTTTGGACTCCACCGAGATAGAATATACAATAAACCTTGGAATTGCCAGAGGGCTGGACTATTACACAGGCATGGTTTTCGAAATTTACGCTGAGGGTTTAGGGGCGCAGAAGCAGATTTGCGGTGGTGGAAGATACAGACTGGCACATCTATTTGGTGGAGAGGATGTCCCATCAACTGGCTTCGCCATCGGATTTGACAGAGTTTCAGAAATTTGCAAAATCAGTGCTGAACGTAGAAAACTCGTTGTCATAGTGAATTTTCCCGACACCTTAAAAGAATCTCTCGAAATTGCTGAAAAGCTGAGATCTGCAGGTTTAAGGGTTGTGTCAGATGTCATGGGCAGGAATGTTAGGAGACAGCTCTCCCACGCCAGCGATATAGGTGCCGATTATGCTATTATTGTTGGTAAAAAAGAGATTAATGAGGGTGCGGTAGGGGTAAAGGACCTTCATACCGGGATTCAGAAATCTGTAGCGATAAATGAGCTAACAGAATATTTGACTTAAAATTTTTTAAAAAATAAAATTTTTAATAGCTTGTCCAAAAGGTTTAAATAGATGTAAGTTTATGACTTTTTGTCGGTGATTATAATGATTACAATAAGGATAAGTAAGCCTGGAATACTATTTTTGATGATGGCGGTGGCCATCTCAATATTTAGTTATGAACCAGTTCTGACACTAAGTGGAGAGATTACAGTACCTGATTTCTCTACATCCTCAACATCATCATCTTTTCCAAATCAAGGGGGGAAAAACCTCTATGCTGATGAGGAGAACATTAGAATTCTGGAACGGTATGTCATGCAGTTCCTCAATATAGAGAGAGCAAACAATGGCCTTCCACCACTTCTGTGGAATGATCAGCTAGCTGAAGCTGCCAAAATGCACAGTACAGACATGGCGGAACGGAACTACTTGAGTCACTACTCACCAGAGGGAGAGGGTGTTGAAAATAGACTGAATAAGGTAGGGTATCGCTTTGCTGTAGCTGGAGAAAATATATTTGAGGCGACATATCTTGAAAATAAAGAACCAGTAGAACTTGCAAAGATTATAATCACTGGATGGATGGAGAGCAAAGGACATCGATTTAACATCCTAAATAAAGCCTACGAGGAATGTGGTGTAGGTATCGTTTACGATAAGGACACACATCGGATAATCGTTACTGCTGTTTTTGCTACCCCCCTCTGATTTTCTGAGGATTTCATATTTTTTTTACTTTCCCAAGATTTTCCATACAAGCCACTTAAACTCCGAGATTTTTCCAACAAAAAAGTCAGATACAGCCGAATTAAGGACTCATTAAATCGTACTCTGTTGGAACGGAATTAGTTTGTTGTTTTTTGCAAAGATGTGGATTTCTGGAGCAATTAACTGTGGATAACTACTATTATTTCAGACTCTCAACACTCACATTTCCGAATCGAGAGGTTAATTATTATACATATTTAATAAAATTAGTCAAATTATCTTCACAAGTAATTATTATTCTAAATTTGAATTAAATGTTTTGAATACTTAATATTCTGCAGTACGAAATAATCTTTGAATGATATTATCGTTAAAATTTAAGTATTAGAAATTTTAATTTTAATCAAAATCTATTATTTTAATCACTAAAAGTAATTATTCCAAATTTTTTGAAATAAAATTGCATTAGGATGGCCTAAAATATATGAAGTAAGCACTTTCATGCAATTACCCCCCCTTCAACACACAGCAACCCCCGTATTCACATGTTATTTGGAATAATTGAGTTCCTCAATTGCAAGTTTTTAGGGCCTCCTAAAATTCATCCATTCTACAAATTTTGGAATAATTATATTGCGCTATTTTAAGAATATTAATTTATTTTTGTAGCTTATACTCATACTACCGGATATATTTTGTAAAATATATGAAATTAATAGAAAATATAAATTAATAAATTTATTTTTTTACAAATAATACATATATTAAAACATTAAAATTTCTTTAGAATTATTATTTTTTCCCAAATTAAATTGGTCACAATGTGAGTTGTGAGTAATGGAATACATGATTTAATACAGCATGTCTCCGATAAGAGAGCATCCACTACACCTAATACAACCAGCAGCACTCTTTTTGGGAGAGAGACCATATTCTTTCATTTTTTCCGCTGCAAATTTAGATAGTCTGATTAAATATTCTGGATCTGGAGGTCTTAGAGAGACATGAGGTGGGTTAAGAGGTGCTACAAATGGGATAACACCAATAGAGGCGATAAGCTCTAAACCTGCCTTGGTAACGTTTTCACGTTCTCCTAGGCCTAGGATTATCCAAGAAGAGACTTGATTTTCTCCGAAAAGCTCAATAGCGTAATTCCAGCTAGCCATGTAGCTCTTCAAATCTTTCTTGGCTGGCACATGCTTAGCTCGAACATATGGGTCAAAAGATTCCGCATTGAACCCTACTGAGTCGGCACCGGCTGCATAAATCTCTTCGATCAAGTCATTTCTGATTGGTTCCAGCTGAACCTGTATGGGTATATCACAGCGTTCCTTGATAGCTCTAACAGCTTCCGCAATATTTTTGGCAGTCACCTCCCTATCAGGGAAGGTTCCACTGGTTATTACAAGGTGACGATTTTTATCCTCTCGGTAAGCTTCTAGCACAATTTCTGCCAGAGTTTCAGGATCTTTGTTCCAGACAGGGTTGCCATGCTGAATGCTGCAAAAACTACATCTCCGTCCGGAACTCCAGTGAACGCATTTTCTCGATAGAGACGTAACAAGACACTCTAATCCATCCAGAGCTACATATTTATTGTATGGTATGCCCTCCCTAGTCTTTAACCGATAGTACTTGGGATAAACTGGAAGTAACAATTTGGATATTTCATCCCCATTCTTTGTGAGTATCCATTCTCCATCCAGATTGGTAATTTCGTAGGGAGAATAACTTCTAGGGGGTGCAGAAACTGTACTTCCTTTTATCTTGAAACCTATTCCAGCTATACCTCCTCCACCGCCTCTAAGCTTTTGAACCTCTCCTTTAACGCCCAAAGTCAGCAAGTCGGCCTTTAGTCTAGGGATATCCACATTCTTAACATCTTCCATATTTTTCCACCTAAATTAAGGAATCTTAACTGCATCATCTGGTGAGTCGGAAAAAGATATCGCTGCAAGAGCACCAATAATTCCTCTCTCTCCCGTTACGGCTATTAGCTCAATATCATTTCTCTCTGCCACATCTCTTGCGTAATTTACATCCAGCATCTCCATCTTTGCCAGCTTTCCGTATTCCCTTAACTCTTCGTCAATTGTGATTTGAGTAGAGACAGCCATGGCAGTATCTTCACTGAGTGTTCTCTCTTCAAGCATACTTCCGAATTCATCCACCAGTGCCTCCACATCTTGGGTGGCGAATGTGACGGAAATGCTGACACAATTAGTGGTTTTATATGGATTGTCGAGGTAGAGTTGAGTGATAGTGTGTAGCAAATAAATGCCCAGCCCATCTTTTTCAAGTTTATAGGCTATTTCATTAACCAGTGACCATGTGGCTCCGCTTTCTTTGGTATCAGTATCATCAACACCAATTACAACCTTTTTCATGGCTGGAACAACGAGTTTCGCCTTTCCGAGCTTCCCACCGCCCCCTTCTTGAATTATTTCGATGCCCTTCACACCTTCAGCCATTCCCCTGCATACTGTCGCAGCAATACCTCCCCCAGCCAGACCAGCATAGGTTATCTCTATATTCTCCCCATTGATTTCAGCCATCTCCATGCCAGCTCCTGCAACTCCAGGAATGAGATTGAGCTCTGCTCTTCCAGTTCTTACCACAAAAATATTCCTTGATCCTTCCCGTCTCGCTCCCAAAACCAGATTGCTAACTCTGGGATAGTGATAAACCTCCCATGCGGCTCCGCCGCTGCATTTATTTCGGGCATGAAATTCGTGCAATTCTATGTACTCTCCATCAGTCATGGCAATTATCCTCTCATATGGTGATATCCAAGGAATATCACCGTATCTCCTGATGAGTTCGCTTTTGCTCATTAACGACATATCAGCTCACGATTTTATAATGCAAAAACCAACCTAAAAAAGGTTTATGTAACCCCATTGTGTAGCGGGAGTGTATCAAGAGGAGATGAGGGAGGTGTCATCATGGAAGTGTTCATAGAACGTAATGATGGTGATCTAGAATTTGATGTGGCAATAGTTGGGGCGGGTCCTGCTGGCCTTACCGCTGCAATATACGCAGCAAGATATGGACTCAAAACAGTTTTTTTCGAAACAGTAGATCCCACTTCTCAGCTTGCTCTGACCCCCACAATCGAAAATTATCCTGGATTTGAAGGGCCTGGTTACAGGCTTTTGGAAAAAATGAGGGAACAGGCTCTGAAGTTTGGTGCAAATCACAAACTTGAGAACGTGGAGAAAGTCATAAGAGGAGAGAATGGATTTATCGTGATAACCGATTCTGCTACATACAAAGCAAAGGCTATTATCATCGCAACTGGTGGAAAACACGCAGAACTTGGAGTTCCAGGCGAGAAGGAGTTTGTTGGAAGAGGTGTCAGCTACTGTGCCACCTGTGATGGCAACTTTTTCAGAGGTAAGAGAGTTTTGGTGGTTGGTGGCGGGAACACTGCAGTTACTGATGCTATTTATCTCAAAGAAATTGGATGCGATGTAACACTTATCCATCGTAGAGATGAGTTGAGGGCTGAAAAAGCTTTGCAGGAAGAGCTTTTTAAGAGAAAGATACCTGTAATCTGGAATTCAGTAGTTATAGGGATAGAAGGGGATGGAAAGGTTCAAAGAGCAGTCATCAAAAACAGAGTTACGGGAGAGGAAAGTGTCATTGAAGTTGATGGGGTCTTTATTGCAGTGGGCATAAGGCCTGCCACTGAAATTGTTGAAGAGCTAGGAGTGGAGAGAGACGAGAATGGTTACATAGTCGTGGATTCGAGGCAGGCTACGAACGTTAAAGGTGTTTTTGCTGCTGGAGACTGCTGCAATAAACCCCTCAAGCAGGCAGTGACTGCTGCTGGAGATGGAGCATTGGCTGCCAACTCAGCTTTTGAGTACATAAAGATGGCATCAAAATGAGATAAATATCTGACTTTTTCACAAGACTATGATGAAGTGATACTGATTATTTTTTGATGAGTCTTGTAAAGCCTGTCGGCAACACCTATAAGATAATCGAGGTCCTTTAAACTCTCTAGAAACTTTTTCTCTATTCCCTCCAACCCAACCTTTGCCCCCATAAGGCTTCCAGCAATAGCAGCGGTTGAATCTGCATCTCCTCCGGAATTCACGGCTGTGATGACTGCATCACTGAATTTCTCTGCTGAAAAGTAGCAGTAGAAAGCGAAAGGAACAGCATCATAGCTGGATATGGAGTTGCCAAGTTCTGCTATTGCTTTACCTACATCTTCTCCTGCAATTTTGTAGGCATATCTTACTTTGTCAGCAAGGAGCTCATCATACTTGGTGGCACGTGTAGCTGCCTCTTCAGCAATCTCCGCATCATCAAAATCTAGAAGTATTGAAGCAACGGCTACAGCAACAGCCACGCTTCCTGCGATGGCAGCATCACCTTTGTGAGTAACCATGGCAGATATGACAGCATACCTCTCAACTAGGTCAAGATTGAAGTGGTATACCAGACCTACCGGCGCAACCCTCATAGCTGCCCCGCAAGTGTCCGAAATTATTCCTGAATTTTTCCATTCTGCTCCTTGACTCAGTCTGTAAATTGCCCTTCTTGTTGTCGGCCCGATTCGAGGGTTCATGGACTCTATGCCCCACTTTTTCAGCCTTTCAGAAAAATCTTCTGGGCTGAAATAGATGGTTTCTGCAATGGATTGTGCAAGAATGATTGCCTGTTCTGTGTCGTCAGTCCACTCTCCTGCATTGAAATCACCGACAGGAGATGGGAGATAGCAGTCTATTCGCCCGTAAATTTCATTAATCTGTTCTACACTCATTCCTTCCGCTGGCATTCCCAGAGCATCACCTACTGCAAGCCCAGTTATACAGCCTCTGAACTGTGACTGGAGATCCATTGAATCAAGCTCTGCAGCCACGGTTAAAAATGTAGCGGAAAAGATAAAAGATATAATTCCTACATGCTAATAGTTCTTCATGGATCGTAAAATTGCAGCTTTAATGGTTCTTGGAGTCATTCTTGTTCCGATTGTCATGCTACTGCCTCCTGAAAAGAGTCTGGGCAACTCTTACAAATTCATCTATGTCCATCTGCCAATGTCTATAATTGTGCTCGGCTCCGTGATGCTCTACCCCATCATAATTCTAGCATTCAGAAATACTGAACTAAGTGCTCTGACATTTACTATCGTAACCTTTCTTTTCTCTATTGCCCAAATCTTGGTTTCCATGCTGTTCATGCAGTTTGCATGGTCAGGTATCGCATTTTATGAGCCTAGAATGCTTTTTAATTTAGCAATTGTGGTGATTCTGGCAGGATCAGTCGCCCTTAGATTCCTCGAACAAAAACTTGCTTTTTCATATTCCCTAGCAGTTCCCATTCTAGCCATTTGGGTGTATTACAGCATCATGTCGAATTATACATTCCAGCTCCATCCTGAGAGTTTTGTCAAAATGAATGTCCTTCTTTTATCGCCTTTTGTGATTGCAATCCCGTTTTTTGGGCTTCTGTACATAGTGACATTCGAAAAAATTAGAGTAATTCTGAAAAAACTCTCAGAGCATGGTCAACTTCCTCTTCAGAAATTGTAAGAGGTGGAAGAAGTCTGACTGTTTTTTCGGAAGTATTGTTAATAACCACTCCTTTCTCAAGAGCTTTTTTGACGAACTCTGCAGCGTCTTTTACCTCGAAGCCAATCATCAAACCCATACCTCTGCTTATTAGACCTAGGTCTGAAAGAGCCTCTTTAAACCGTTCACCCATTTTTCTGGAGTTTTCAACCAAGTTCTCCTTTTCTAACACTTCAATAGTGGCAAGAGCTGCCATACATGCAAGTGGATTTCCGCCGAATGTGGAACCGTGATCTCCTGCCTCAAGCTTTTCTGCAACCTCTTCTGTTACCCCAATCGCTCCTATAGGAAAGCCGTTGCCCATACCCTTGGCCAAGGTGATTATATCTGGCTGAACTCCGAAATGCTCTTTGGCAAACCACTTCCCAATTCTGCCGAACCCTGTTTGGATTTCGTCAAAAATGACCAAATAGTTGTACTCATCCCTCAGCCTCATGATCTCTTGGATAAACATCTGTTCTGCAGGATAAACTCCTGCCTCTCCTTGGACAGGCTCTACTATCACCGCTGCAGTCTCATTATCAACTGCTTTATTCAAATCATCCACGTTGTTATATTCTGCAAACTCTACAGGATGAATTAGTGGTTCAAAGGGTTTTCTGAATTTCTCCTTGTAAGTGACAGAGAGGGCCCCCATTGTTCTGCCATGAAATGCATTGCTGAAAGCTACAAACTTCTTTCTGCCCGTTACTTTCCTTGCAATTTTTAATGCAGCTTCAACAGCCTCAGTTCCACTGTTACAGAAGAAAAACCTGTCCATACCAGTGATTTTCCCCAGCATTTCAGCCAGCTCCACCTGTGGAGTTGTATAGTAGAGGTTTGAAACTTGAATGAGTCTGGAAAGCTGCTCAGAGACCTTTTTGACAAAGTAAGGGTGGGAGTGGCCGAGCACAACACATGCTATTCCTGCAACCAAATCAAGGTATTTTCTCCCCTCTACATCGTAGAGCCAGCATCCCTCGCCTCTTTCAAACACAACTTTCTGTCGCCTGAAGAATTGTATCAAAAATTCTGCCTCCCTCTTGATGATATCGTCGGCATTCATAACTACCCCTACCCGATGGAAACCCTACAACCTCTACTCATACTCGATGGTGGCGGGAGGTTTGGGAGTAATATCGTAGACCACTCTTGCAACCTCTGGGATTTCTCCTGTTATCCTCAAAGCCATTTTTCTGAGCTTTTCATAGTCGATTTGAATGGGGTCTGCTGTCATGCCATCCCTACTTTCTACAGCCCTGATGGCAATTATGTAACCATAAACTCTGATATCTCCCTTAACGCCTGTTGCTTTTCCAATCAAGGCAGCAAATGCCTGCCATTTTGGATAATCCTTGAGTTCGTCCTCCACTATTTTTGTGGCTCTTCTTACAACCTCTACTTTCTCAGGTGTTACCTCTCCGACAATCCTGACTGCCAGTCCAGGGCCAGGAAACGGCATTCTTTCTGAAATCTCGTCAGGTAAGCCTAAATACCTTGCAACTTCCCTCACCTCATCCTTGTAAAGTTCTCTCAGAGGTTCAATAACATCCTGGAAGGTATAGTGAAGCGGAAATCCGCCAACGTTGTGATGACTCTTTATCCCACCCTGGCTTTCGATGATGTCTGGATATATTGTTCCCTGTATCAGGTAATCTGCCTTGTGCTCTTCGGCAACCCTCTCGAATATCCTCACAAATAGCTCTCCAACAACCTTTCTCTTTTCTTCTGGGTCGATAATACCTTCAAGTGCCTTGAAAAACTCATCCTTCGCATCAACAAAAACCAGATTCATTTTGCCAAATATCTCTCGAACTCTCTCTGGCTCGCCTTCTCTCATAAGCCCCGTATCAACAAAAACCGGGATCAATCTCTCGCCTATTGCTTTGTAGGCCAGAACGGTACATACAGAGCTATCAACACCGCCCGATAGGGCAATTATCGCTTTTCCTTCACCAACCTTTTCTTTTATCTCTTGAATCGCTTCCTCAACGAACTTTTCAACATTCACCATGATCACCTTTTCCTAGTTCTCTTCCTGATATTCCTCCCGACCTTTAATTTGATCTTTAACTTCACCTTCTCCGGCCTCTTTAGCCAGTGTTCCATATTCTTCAGCATAGGAAAGAGCTGCTTTAACAAGCCCTACGAAGGGTGGAGATGGTGCATAGGGGCGTGATTTAAATTCAGGATGGAACTGAGTCGCAAAGAAAAACCTCCTGTTCGGAAGTTCAAGAATTTCCATTCTTCTTCCGCTATCAGAAAAACCTGAGAAAACTATCCCTTTTTCTTCGAATTCGGGGATATACTCTGGGTTCACTTCATAACGGTGCCTGTGCCTCTCAACAATCTTATCTTTTCCATACAGCTTCCAAGCTATGGTGTTGGGCTTTATGGTTACTTCAATGTCGCCCAACCTCATAGTTCCTCCTAATTTATCCAGATTCTTCTGTTCTGGAAGCAAATCTATGACTGGATGAGGTGTGTCTGCAAGCTCATTGCTGTTGGCCTCTTCAAGACCTAGCACATTTCTAGCAAACTCTATCACCGCCAGCTGAAAACCGAAACAAATGCCCAGAAAAGGAATGTCGTTAACTCTTGCATATTCTATGGCCTTTATCTTACCCTCGCTCCCTCTCTTTCCGAAACCTCCGGGGACAAGAACTCCATCTGCCTCAATTTCAACCTCATCGAACCACTCGAATTCCTCACTATCTATCCACAATACATTAACCTTACAGCCTGCTGCAATTCCTCCATGCTTCAATGCCTCTCTTATGCTGATGTATGCGTCTCTCACATCAATATATTTCCCAACCACCGCAATAGTGATCTCTTTTTCAAGCTCTTTAAGCCGTTTCACCATATCAGTCCACTCTTTTCTCTCCTTCTTTCTGTCAAGCCTGAGCCGTTTTAGAAGAATCTCATCAAGCTTCTCCTCCTTGAACTTCAAAGGTACTTCATAAATATCTTCAGCGTCTTCAGCGCTGATGACTGCTTCAGGTGAGACATCACAGAACAGGGCGATCTTCTTTTTCGTGGATTCCTTCAACCTTTCTCTGCACCTTCCCACAATGACGTCTGGATGTAGACCTAAACTCCTCAATTCCTTCACGCTGTGCTGCGTCGGCTTTGTTTTCTGTTCACCACCGCTGTCTAGAGGCACGAGAGTTACATGCACGAGGATGAAGTCCTCTTCTTTTTCCTCGTTGTGCATCTGCCTTACCGCTTCTAGGAATGGCATGCTTTCAATGTCTCCTACTGTGCCCCCAATCTCAATTAAACAGATGTCCGCATCATTTTTCGATGCAGTCCTTCTTATCCAAGATTTAATCTCGTCTGTTATGTGGGGGATTATCTGGACCGTCTGACCGAGATATTCTCCTTTTCTCTCCTTTTCTATAACTCTGCTGTAAACCTTACCTGTGGTTATGTTGTGGTCTCCTGTTAGCTCTACGCCAATAAAACGTTCGTAATGTCCTAAATCAAGATCAACCTCAGTTCCATCCTTCAAAACATAAACTTCTCCGTGTTGGAATGGGTTCATGGTGCCAGCATCTATGTTAATATAGGGATCAATCTTGATAGGTGTCACCTTATATCCCATGTCTACCAGCAGCCTGCCTATGCTAGCCGCTGTAATCCCTTTGCCCAGCCCACTCATGACACCGCCTGTCACAACGATATACTTCATTGCTTCACCTCAGACATCTAGCTCTCAAGACATCATCTCAATTCCGGCGGGAGCATGTTTGGAATACCCTCTTCGATGGGATAAATGATGTCGCACTTCTCACAGATCAGCTTTCCAGTTATGATTTCCTCTTCTGTCTCCTCATCTATCTCAAGCTCGAGATCTCCTTTACACAGTGGGCAGCAGAGTATTTCCATCAGCTTTTTCCTCATATACTCACCTCTTACCTCCTTATCCGGCTCACCAGCTCACCATTACATCCCATTACAGCTTCTCATCTCTCAAGTCAATTATATGCTCCATTTCAGGGCCAGTGGATATAAGCGTTACAGGTGTTCTGGTGTCCTCCTCAACTTTCTCAATGAAGGACTTAGCTTTGGATGTCAGCTTCCCCCACTCCTTCACTCCAAAACATTCTTTGTCCAACTTATCTATTCCGGTAATAGCAATCTGCGTCGCCCCATTAATCATTGCGGAGTACCTTGCAAGCTCACCATCCCAATAGCCAACTCTCCTCCTTCTACCAGTGACCGTGCCATATTCCACAATCCCTAGTCTTTCGGCTTCCTCTTCAGGCATCTCCGTTGGGAATGGGCCAGCACCAACTCTCGTTGGGAACGATTTGAAGACCACAACAACATCTTCAACTCTTGTAGGCCCGATTCCAACATCAGCGGCCATGGTAGAGGCTGTTGTATCTTTGGAAGTTACATATGGATACGTTCCATAATAAAGACTTAGAGCGAATCCCTGAGACCCTTCTACCAAAACGAACTCTCCCTTGTCCATAGCTTCGTTTATGGCAATGGGAACATCTTCAAGAAACGGTTGAAGGGTTTCCACATCTTTGGCAAGTTTTGCAACTCTCAGCACTCTATCTGCATTTGCTGGCCCACATCCACTTCCTGTTGTGCCAATTTTTTCCTTTAGGTAATCCTTCGAGTCTGCTTCGATGTGCTTTTGCTCAATAACAGCACACCTATAATCAATAAAAGTTCTGTCATGGGCCTTCAGAAGCTCAACCTCCTTTAGAAACACTTCAGGGTTAATCAAAACACCAGCCCCAATCATTAACTTAGCATCCCTGTACACAAAACCAGAGGGAATCATTCTAACTCCAAACTTCTTTCCTTCAAAATATACTGTATGTCCTGCATTCGGACCCACGCCACCTCTTGCTATTATGCTTGGTTCATCGGTATGTGCGATGTGGGCGATTATTTTCCCTTTACCTTCATCACCCCAAAATCCTCCAACAACTATAGTTGCCGTCATAGCCAATCCCACTAAAGCTCGGGAAGGGTGTATATAAGGTTGATGAATATCCAATATGGTGAGGGTGAAACACCCTATCGGCACTTTTTTATTCAAAGCAATGTTCAATTTCGTCATGCTCTTTGTAATTCTCTTAAGCTCCATCCTTGTAAGCTTGCCTTCACTTGCTGGAGTAGTAACCCTTTCTATGAGGGAAGATCTCTTCAGAAAAATAATCTTCATGCTTGTAAGCCTTTCTGCAGGAGTTCTCATGGGTGCATCGCTTCTCCACCTGATACCTGAGGCTATAGAGGAGATAGAAGTAAGAACAGTAATGCTGATTACATTACTGGGTTTTTCCTCCTTTTTCCTCCTTGAGAGGGTGATGAGGTGGCGGCACTGCCATGAAGATGAATGCGATGTTCATCCGGTAACGTACCTCGCACTGATAGGCGATAGCCTCCACAACTTTATTGATGGAGTCATCATTGCGGGAAGCTACCTCATAGACTTTAACGTGGGATTGATAACTACAACAGCAGTACTGCTGCATGAGGTTCCTCAAGAGCTAGGAGATTTTGCAGTTCTCGTACACGGCGGTTTTACAAAGAATAAGGCCATTATGTTTAATTTTGTAACAGCATTGACTTCTGTCTTGGGAGCGGTTCTTGGGTATTTCCTCCTCTTTTCTGAAAATTTTGTTGTCTTCATCCTGCCTTTTGCTGCAGGAAACTTTCTGTATATAGCAAGCTCAGACCTGATTCCTGAGCTACATAAAGAGACCGAGATCAGGAGATCAGCTACAAGCTTTACGATATTCCTCCTTGGATTGGGAATTATGGTCCTGTTCTCCATCTGATGCAAATTGAAATTATTTTACATTACAAAAACTCAACGTTAAGCTTCCTAAAAATTATAAATCCCATTTGACAACTGGACATCATGAAACTTACCGGTAAAGCATGGAAATTCGGTGACGACATTTCCACCGACCATATTACTCCAGGAAGGTACTACCATTTAAGAAGCAAAATGGAAGAGCTTGCAAAACACGTAATGGAGGATACTGATCCTGAATTTCCCAAGAAAATGAAACCCGGAGATTTTATTGTTGCTGGAAAAAATTTCGGTATGGGGAGCAGCAGAGAACATGCTCCTCTGGCTCTGAAAATAGCTGGTGTTTCAGCGATTATAGCAAAATCTTTTGCCAGAATTTTCTACAGAAATGCCATCAATATTGGCCTTCCGGTCCTCATTGCTGATACTGATGCTATTGAGGAAGGGGATGAACTTGAAGTTGACCTCTCCACAGGTGTTATAAAGAACCTGACAAAGGGAAGTGAGATAAAGGCAAAGCCAATGCCGAAAGTAATGATAAGAATCCTTCAGGAAGGTGGACTGGTAAATTTCGTCAAAAAACACGGTGATCTGGCAGTATGAGATGCCCGAATTGTGGTAACGGATCGTATTTCAGCAGTTCTGGCGGTAAAGTAAGATGCGACGTTTGTGGAGAAGAGATAGGATAGACAGGGTGGATGAGACTGCCCCCAAGAAGGCTATTAGAAGGGAGTTGTTGATGGCCATGATAGAAGCCTCCAAGAGCAGTCACCCTTACGAGTTTGTAGCACTTTTGACAGGTAAAAAAGGCGTGATAGAAGAATTCATAATGCTACCCTATGAGAGTGGCGAGACAATGGCCATTATTCAAACTCATGCTCTTCCTATTGGAGTCAAGATAATGGGAACCGTTCACAGCCATCCCTCACCGAACCCAACACCATCCGATGAGGACTTAAACATGTTCTCCTCTTATGGTGGTGTACATATAATCATTCATTACCCCTATTGCCAGAATTGCTGGAAAGCATACAATGTAAGGGGTGAAGAGACGGAACTGGAGGTGATAGATTGAAAAGGGTGGTGGCAACCGGTACTTTTGACATCATACATCCCGGTCACATTACCTTTCTTGAGGAGGCAAAAAAACTGGGAGATGAGCTAATCGTAATTGTAGCCAGAGAAAAGAATGTTAAACACAAGCCCAAGCCCGTTATTCCAGAGGAACAGAGGAGAAAAGTTGTTGAAGCCCTTAAACCCGTAGATAAGGCAATTCTGGGAGATAGAGACGATATTTTTAAACCAATAATGGAGCTAAAGCCAGATGTTATAGTTCTCGGGTACGATCAGCACTTTAACGAATCTTGGCTTGAGAATGAACTAATGAAAAGGGGTCTTAACTGCAGAGTTGTAAGGATAGAAAAAAGGGTTGAGTGCGAACTCTGCAGCTCTGCTAAGATTATTGAAAGAATTCTTGGCTTGAAATTGCAGCAAGAACAGCAAGAACAGAAACAGCAGCCTTGAGATTTATCATAAAATCATCTATGGCAGATATAACCGACTCTACTCTCGATTCTACTTCTATAACCACCCCGTCTTCAAACCTGCTTTTTGCCCATGGCTGGTCATCAGGATTCAGGGAAGCTGCTAGAATCTCAGAATTCTCATGGCATATGTCTATACGGACGCGAACTCGTAGCAAAGTCTGTCAACCTCCTTTATAAACTCTTCAACCCTCTCGGGAGGTACTGTAGCTCCTGCAGCAACGCTATGGCCACCACCAGTCCCTCCAACTTTTTCTGCAGCCATTCTCATAACTGCTGCCAGATCAATCTTTTCAGCAATTCTGGCATTGGATCTGGCTGAAACCTTGGCGATACTGTTCTTGATGTTTACTACAATCAGTGGCCTATCACTGAAGAGGCATCTTGAGAGAGCTGAAGCTATCGGACCGGTTGTTGGAGCTCTTTCCATAATGAGATATCTTATGCATTCTCCTTCCTGTACTTCTGCCCTTCTCTTTCTGATCTCCTCTACAACTTCACTCTGGAACCTCATCCAAATTTCGTAGGCTCTATGGAGGTAACTCTCATCCCTCATGCATAATGCAAATCCTACAGAATGCTCAGATACTCTCCCACATGCATTTACAATTTCAGAGAGCATAAATGCGTTATTTACAAGTTCGTGTCTGAGCCAGTATTTCCTACCAATGAACTGTTCAAAGACGCCTTCATAGGCGTTATTCCCCAGCAACCTGATTGCTATGGCGTTTGCAAGCTTCTCTTCCGATTCCTCATCCAGTTCATCAAGTTCTATGTCACCTGAAAGGCTGATATCCTCGAGAAATTCATCAACTTCAGCTGGCTCATTAAAACCTAGATACGGCTCAGTGGAAAGCCAGAGAACATCCTTGAGTTTGCCTGAGATCATGTTGAGTCCTTTTCTTTCTTCTATAAATCCTCTTTCTAAACCTTCTTTGACGATTTGAGCGTTTCCAGCAGTTATTTGCTGCTTATCACCTATGATTCCAAGAAGCGCAATCGTCGAAAGGTCGTGATTTTCTCCGAGTTCGCTCGCCACAAAATATGCTGTCCCACTTCCAGAAAGTTCAAAACTACCGTCAAGCCCGGCAAGATGTGGGTTTACGTGAACAAATGTTCTGGTAGGTGTTGCCTTACCATATGGGAAGTGATGGTCTATTACTATGATGTCAGCGTTTATGGATGAGATCACCTCTGGATACCCGCTGCCCATGTCCTGAAAGATTACTAACTCATCGCTGCTGTACTCCAGTTCATCGCTAGCAGGATTGCGTACGTATGAAATATGAAAAGGCTTCCCTGCTCTGAGTAAAGATGCAGCAAGAACGGCGGAAGCAGATATACCATCTACATCATAGTGGGCGAAGATTCTTATGAAATCATGCCTCATTATCAGCTCTGCTGCTTTTCTCGCTTCAGCTCTCAGTAAATCAAACATGAAATCACCTTAAAATTGGGGGTGGAGTGAGGTGTTGGTTGTGCATATAGCGGGGCGTGGATTTGAACCACGGATCTGCGGGTTATGAGCCCGCCGGGATTACCTAGCTACCCCACCCCGCTTCATGATGTAGAGGCGGCATGCTGTATTTAAATTTTTAGCTCATATTGTTCAGCCATGTTTTCTGGATTTTGTTGCCCATCAGTAAAACCCTTTTATAGAGATAAGTAGCCCACATACCTTTACCTACCTCATAAAGGATTTGTATCAAATTGAGGAAAGTGTTAAATCTGGCAGCTTAGCTTCAGACCACTAAGAACACATTAAGAACCAACAATCTTTTTTATGGCACCCTCTATATCTTCGAGCTTCTCCAGAATATAAATCCCATCCATTGCCTTGAGTTTTTCTACGTGTTCAACATCCTCCTTCCTTATCCTTAGCCTTAGCTTCCTGCCATCTGGTAGCTCTGTAGTAACTTCACCCTCCTCATAATCTGAAGGCATGATATATACTGGTACAAAAGCCTTGAGGGCCATGAGGGCTGCATTGGATAACAATGTGTCTGCTATACCGCTGGCAATTTTTGCTACAGTGTTTGAAGTAGCAGGAGCAATAACCAGCATGGCGTACTTACCAATTTGAACCTCACCGGCAAGAAAAGGAGAATTAGCATTCACCTCAACTGCAAATCTGTCAAAAGAACTCTTAACATCATCGTAAACTTTATACCACTTGAGAACTTGTTCTCCAGCCTTTGATGCAAAAATCCTGATCTCAACCGGATACAACTTTTTCACTTTCTTCATTACGTCGATTGTCTCTCTGAGCCTATCTCCTGCCCCTGTTATTCCCCAAGCTATCCTCACTTTTCCTATATTTTCCATACATTCTCAAATATTCCGCAAACTTCTTAAGAGTTTTCCTGAGGCTTCTAAACCCCTCCTCATCGTCCATTACTCCTTCAAGAGTATCTCTGCTCCATAGCGTTGCACCCAGATTGGCTCCAAAGAATCCACCACTCACAGGTATTACCCCGTTGAGAATGAAAAATGCATGGATCTGGAGAAGAGCAATCTCCTGTCCACCCATCCTGTCCCCTCCTACTGCAATACCCATTCCTACCTTACCTCGTAATGCGTTGGGATTTTTAGCCATGAGTGCACGGGTTCTGTCCATCACCGTTTTGAGTTGGGCAGAAACTCCGCTGTTGTAAACCGGAGTTGCGAATATCAACCCTTCTGCATCTTCAAGAACGTCATATATTTCCCCCATTCCGTCTTGGAATATACACTCTTTCGCTTTTAAACAGTGATCGCAATGAATGCAGAAATTTATTTTCCGACCCCTAACGGTAATAAGCTTAGTTTCGAAACCCTCGTCTTCAAGGTATTTAAGTGCCTGAGAGAGCACATATTCTGTTGTTTTCTTTCTGGGGCTGCCTGAAATCCCAAGAATCATATTTATAATGCTTGATTTACTAATTTAAATTTTGGGATAAATGTCGAAATTAAAATATACTTCCCCGTTAAATTAACATTATGAGCGATGCTGATTTGCTTGTGATTGCCGATCCTGGCGTTGAAGGCTCATCTCTCCTATTTGACCTTGCTACATCTGTTTCGGACAATGTTATATGGCTCGCATCAGAGCCAGCATTCACGATAAAAAATATTATTTTTTCCCACGATTATTCACCCGATAAATTCACCATTTTCACAACCAAACAGATTGAAGGGTTCCATTTCGCCAACCTGATGAACCTCAATGAGATAAGCATAGGAATCTCCAAGGCAACATCTGGATTGAAGGATTTCAGCATGATAATCACGCTTCTTCCTGAACTCCTCCTGATCCATGGTCTGGAAAAAACATACATGTTCATGCTGAATACTATGTGGAAGATTCACAATCAGAACGGCAGGATATTCTGTCTTCTCACAAGGGGGGCTCAGCCAGAGAGAGATGAAATAATAGTGGGTCGGCTTTTTGCAATAGCCCTCAAACTTATCAGGAGGTTCTCAGAAAAGGCCTTCGAGCGGTATATTTTGCTGGAAACCCCTGTGGAGAGTGTAAAAGAAGATGTTTTTCCCGTCTCTACTGAAGGGTACAAAACGGTAATACCCCCTGCCCTCAAACACAAGCTTGTTGAAATAATGAAATAAATTTATAAACTATTTTCCATACATATATTCAAGCGATTTTACAAGCATTGTTATGACCTTATTCGCTTTCACATCAACTCCTAACTTTTCGCCTTCTGCAACTATCGCACCATTTAGAGTATCAATCTCTGTTCTGCGCTTTGCCTCCACATCCTGAAGCATAGAAACCTTATTATCTTTGGTTCCAGCGAAGGCCTGATAAACAAAGTCAGTGATGTTTTCCATCTCCGGGAAGTAGATTCCCCTGGCTCTGGCAACATCCACGACTTCCTCTGCCAGCATCCTGATTAGCTCCTTAGTCTCACTGCATGCTAAGGCTTCAATACTGGTCATCCCGGTTATGGCTGCAACAGGGTTGCAGGCGACATTAGCAACGAGCTTCTTCCAAATGACTGCCTCGATATCGTCAACTACTTCAATCTGCTCTCCGGTCTTCTTCAGTTCGCCTATTACCTCCCAAAATCTCTCGTCAGGTTGCTTGTCGTACTTTCCAATCATCAAGAGGGGGCCATATCCACCAACGTACCTTATCACGTTCGGCTTCACAGGCATGCCGCTGTGAGCAGTTATTCCGGCAATAACTTTCTCCTTTCCTACAATGGATGCAATTATATCGTGAACTAGACCGTTCTGCACAGAAAGCACCATAGTGTCGTCTCCAATCATTGGCAATGCACCCTTTGTTGCGGGTTCAGTGGCATAACCTTTTACAGAAATCTGCACAAGGTCGACAACTCCGACTTCTTCAGGATTGGAGGTCACATTGATATTGTCAACGTGAACTTCAGAGCCGTCGGGCATGATTATCATAAATCCCTCTTTCCTGTACAGATCCACTTTATCCTTCACAACCTCGATCAGTGTAACTTCATGGGCTTTACTGAATATGTATGCAAAAATGCTACCGATAACTCCAGCCCCAACAATTGCAACCCGCATATTTAATAGTTACTTTACAGAATTTAAAAACTATTCGTGATAACTTGACACACTGTCTCAGGGTTCCAATGTATGATTAGCTTTTAATACTCTCCTGATTGCATAATCTCATGCCCGGCATAATTCCACATCGCCACTGTATAGTTTGTGGGAAAGCTGTTGAACCTGATGTTGTATATTGTAGTGATGAATGTCAGGAAACAATGGATAAAGAAAGGAAGAGACAGAGAAATTTCATGATTTTCATGTTCGTGCTCCTTCTGGGCTTCATGGTACTCCTCTGGCTGGGTGCTCCGAAAGGTTGATGCTACAATACTATGCAAGTCGTTATCCGTCTCACGCAATGCGGTCTTCTCGTCCAATGTTGCTCAATGTTAGGTGAATCACCCCTCGCTCGCCCAAGGGGCTTCGGGACGGGTTTGAGGCGTTAGCCCCCTTACCGCCCCCAAGGGGACACTACCCGCCCGCATCCCCTTGCGTATCTTCGCCCTTCGCAAGGAGTCTTGCAAGCAACGGAAAGATAAAGTGAGAATTCTGGCTTCTTTAAACACCAGTATATTATTCCACATCAATTAATAGCCCCCCACAGTCTGGTTTAACTTAGTAAGCACATCTCCAAGCCTTTTAATGGCGTCACCATACCCGCTCCAGTTACCAGCCCTTGCTTCCTCCAACGCCCTATTATAAAGCTCAACTGATAAATCCACAAGGTCTTGTATGCTTTCCTCCTGGACAACCTTCTCAGCCTTAACTTCTTCACCAAATACCGCTATCAAAGCTTCGTCAAGCGTTGGCCTCATCACCAGTACACCTTCGTAAACAACTATAACGCCTCTGAGCTCTGGAATCTGGGCATTTTCAGCCCTCAGATAGATTGGCTCTACGTAAAGGATGGAGTTCTCAACTGGTATAACGAGCAGGTTACCTCTGATGACATTCGATCCGACCTGCCCCCAGAGAGTGAATAACTGGGAGATCTCTGCATTTTGATCAATTCTCGCCTCTATCTGCATGGGACCATATATCAGCTGGCCTTTCGGAAATTCATACAGTCTTAACTCGCCGTAATCCCCATCACATCTTGCTGCCATCCAAGCAATGATGTTATCCCTTCCTTTCGGTGTGAATGGGAACATTAACAGGAACTCCGGCTCGTGGCTTTCGGGCAGAGTCAGTACAACATAATAGGGTTCCATTTCTATTCTTTCATCCTCTAAAATCTCCTGCGGGATTTCCCATACATCCTCACGGTTGTAGAATGTCTTAGCATCATCCATATGAAAAGTTGCGTAAATCTGAGCCTGAACCTCAAACAGATCGATCGGATACCTTATATGGGCTCTCTTTTCCTCACTCATCTCACCAGCAGTAAAAAGATCGGGAAACGCTTTCATCAAAACCCTAATGACTGGTTCTTCCTGAACAACGTAGAATTCAGTAGTTCCATTGTAGGTGTCTACAAAAACCTTAACCGGATTTCGAACGTAGTTGAATGTCGGGTATTTTGCGGAATATGGGAATTTGTCGAGAGTTGTATATGAATCAATTATCCAGTACAACTTCCCATTTATTGCGGCTATATAGGGATCTCTGTCGTACATGAGGAAGGGTGCTATTGTGGACACCCTATCAATTATATTTCTGTGATACATCAAACTGCTTTCCGTTGTGATGTAATCACTCAGAAGAAACTTGATATCACCAAATTTAATTGAGAAAATAAGCTTTTTGAAGTAAGAATCGAGCTCAACCCCTCCCGAACCATTATAAGTCGTCAGAACATTTCCCTCACCCAATGGATAATCAAATTCTTTTTGCGTAGTTTTAACGATCACATAATTGGTTGTCAGCTCACCATAGTAGATTTCGGGGCGTTCAATAGCTATTTTTCCCTTTGGAGGGATATCCTCAATTATCAGATCAGGTAGTCCTTCCTTGGTTATAGAATTTACCGGCGAGGCAACGACACCGTAGCCATGGGTAAATATCAAATGCTCGTTGAGCCACGTTTTTGCTCTCGGCGATAACAAATCGGTTGAAAGTTCCCTTGCAGAGATCATGATCTGTGTATACTTTCCATCAATGTGGTAACGATCTACATCAACATCATTTATAAAGTAATACGTTCTTATCTGCTGCATCTGCCTGTAAACACTGAGCAGGGGACGGTGATCCCAGATCCTAATATTGTCTATGGTGCCACGATTTCTCTCAATTGTATCGACGCTGAGGTTGTTCTCGGCAGAATAATACATCTTTTCAATGTCCAGACCGTAGGCAAACCTCGTGAAGTTTATGCCGTGCCGTATGTACTCCTCCTCCTTAACCAGTTCATTCGGTTCAACATTGAGCTTCTGAACCACAGCGGGCACTACGACGATAGAGAGAAATATTACAGCTGCAAGAACGATTAAGATTACTGGCATCATTTCGAGGTTTTGCTTATAGCCAAGATAAACACTTATTACGGCGAAAAGAAGAGATAATGCTACGATTAATCCCATCGCCGGGAGTCTCACATATACATCCGTATAGCCAGCACCCATCACTGCCCCATGCGGAGAAGTCAGTAGATCAAACCTTGCGAAGTAGAAGTAGATTGCTATGAGGACGAAGATGCCAGCCAAAAGCAGAGAGATGTGAATGTACCCCGCTTGAGGGAACAGATCCCTGAGTTCATCAAAACTCTTTACCCGTCCGAATGTGAGAGTATAGTAAGCTGCCGAGATTAAGACGGCAAGTATGAGCAGTATGATGAAAAAAGAAAGTATAGTCTGAATGAATGGGAGTTTGAAAACGTAGAAAGAGACATCGAGTCCAAAAATCGGATCTTTAAGGTTGAAGTCAACCGAGTTCGTGAAGTAAACGTACTGCAGCCACATGCGGGAAAAGAGCAAGGCTACGATCAAAGCCAATGATAGATCGAGCCAGAATGGTAATTTGTACTGCTCTCCAAACTCATAGCTCGCTTTTTGAATGGCAAAACGATTAAGGCTAAGCAGAGCAAGAGCTATGACAAAAAACACCACAAACAAGATAACTTTGTAATACAAAATAGCTATAAAGACTGAACCAAGATTGAGGGATTCAAACCAGAGAAATTCTGTATAAAGGTTTAGGGCAATACTTAGAGAGACTAAAAAGGCAACGAATACGACCAGAAACAGCGGTACCATCTTTCTAATTTATTTCCATCATATTTATTCTTTACGTCTCTATATTTCAAATAACATTATAATTGTGGTTATTAGTACTCAAATACGTGTTTAGTCCTGCTTAGAGTGAATCACCCCCCGCTTCGCAAGGGGTCTTCCCGCCTGATGGAGATAAACCGAATATATGTTCATTAGAGTAAGGAATATATAACAGTCGTGGTCATGGTAATAATATATGACATTAACTGCCAAAGCACTTGCCTCATTACTTGCCAGAGCATATTCGGCCGAATTTTCTGAAGCGCAGATAATAGCAGAGACTTTGCTATATACGGCTGATGATGACATTTGGGGTGCACTTTTCAATTTGATGAAGGACAACGAGATACATAGGATTATGATTGAGGAAGCTGTTGAGCTCTTAGGCTTCGATGTCAAGAGTTTCAAAGAGTATGCGATAGAAACTATAGGTATAAAAAAGTACGACTTCTCAGAGGAGTATATAACCGAAATTCTTAATGAAATACTTAAGTGGGAAGTCTGGGCTCAGAAGTACTATTCCCAGCTACTTAACTTCGATTTTTCCGAGATCTCGAAGGAGCTTGGAGATGAACCAGTCAATAGAATAAAATATATTCTGAAAGAGCTTGTAGCATGGGAAACCAAGCATGTAGAGATTATTGAGGGACTCCTTTCACAAAAATGAATAAATCAAAATACATCCAGCCTATCTACTTTTTTGAAAACTCCAAGGATTCTGAAAAACGTTGTAACTAATGTGAGTTCCGAGATGTCCTCTTCACTGAGCGCCGCTTCAACCTCTGCAAAGAAGACATAATCTCCAAGTCCTGTTCCTGAAGGTCTGCTCTCCAGCTTTCTAAGGTTAATACCTTTCCTGTAAAAGACCTCGAGCACATCTTTGAGTGATCCTGGCCTGTCCTCCACACCGAAGAAAAGGCAGGTAGTATCCCCACTTCTCTCTCCACCCGCCCGCCTTACAATGTAGAATCTCGTGATATTGCCCGAGACATCCTGAATGCTTTTTCTAAGCACGTACAACTTATGAAGCCTTGCGGCATTCTCAGAGACTATTGCCGCGGACATATCATCCAGCATTGATATTGCATCAGACGTGCTAGTGGTGTAACGGATTTCAGTATGTGGCAGGTAGTTGTTTATAAAACTCATACACTGGGCCACTGCCTGAGGGTGAGAGAATACGGTCTTTATTTCCCTGAGTGGTATTTTTCTTTTGGCTGCAAGGCAATGGGTGATTTCCAGTTCCATTTCTCCAAAAACCTCAACTTTACTCTTCATCAGTGCATCCAGCGCCGGAATAACGGTGCCATTCACTGAATTCTCAATGGGTATTATTCCGTAATCCGCCACACCTTTTTCGATTTTTCTTAGAATCTCTTCAGGAGTTGTGCAGTAAATTAGTGGGGTTCTGCTGCCAGTAAGTTTCATGGCAGCTTCATCACTGAAACTGCCCTGAGGGCCCAGAACCGCCACTTTTCTCCGAACACCCAGAAGTTTGTACTCTTCCTCTTTTGTTAGCCTCATTATGTCCTCAAAAATCTGGCTAACGAGAAGAGGGTTCAGGGAAGTGTTGGAGAGCAGTTCTCTGAGTTTAACCTCCTCAACCTCTGCTACCTCTATAGGCTCATCTTTTTCGGCTTTTATTTTTGCAATCCTCTTTCCAGCACTAATTCTCTTTTCCAGCAGTTTGAGTATCAGGCTATCCACCACCCTCACATAGCCCCTAAGCTGATGTAGAGTTTCTGCGTTCTGGGTGACTTTTGACGCCTCGAGAATGATCTCACTCCCTTCGTGATCTCTGAAAATTCCGGAAAGCTCACTGAAAGTCTGTCTGAATTTTTCATCATCATCCATCAAACTCTCAAAGTCCATGATGCTTTTCAGAAACTCTCTTCTGGTCTTTGATGCGTTCCTCTGGATATCAAAGTACAGCTTCCAGTCCTGATGAAGCACTCTTGATGCCAGTTTCAGCATTACTGAAGCGACTGGCGTCGTGAACCCGATTTCATCTTTTCTCTTAGCCAGAAAGTTTGAGAGAGCCATTAGAATGAAGTGAGTAAGTCCCTGAATTCCTGCAACAACCTCATCATGTTTTTCTGGAGTAGTCTCGCTCAAAATAGCTCCGGCCCTTTCGAACTCTTCTAGAATCTTCTTTTCTTCACCTCTCCCTGATTTCTTTACAATGGCTATATATGACATCCCTAGCTCACTATCCGGCCCGAACATAGGATGAATGCTGAGGAAATCAAAGCCAGAAGACTCGAGAAGAGGTATGACGTCTTTCTTGATGGAAGATACATCTACCAGTAGCGCTTTTTGCGTTCTTTCTTTGAGAAATTCAAGAACTTCTGGAATCTTATCCATAGGAGTGCACAGGAATATCACGTCAAATTCAGGGATTTCTTGTGGATCAATCTCATTTTTCTCTGGTTGTATGTCGTATCCCCTTACATAGTATCCTCTTTCCTTGAAAAACTTGTGGAAGAGAGTCCCCATCCCTCCCATTCCAAAAATCAGCACTTTCATAGTCTTCATTACTTCATCACCTGACACCCAAGAGCCGAAGTATTTTATCAGCCGTTTTCACATGAATCTGACCTGAAACAACAGCACTGCCTGTGTGGCAGTATATGAACGGAGCGCCCATGAGAACTGCCAGAATTCTGGTGTAGCTGAATTCCCTACCCATTAAAAAGGCTACAACGCTTTCATATTCTGATAGAATCCTGCAAATTGTTACCACATCTTTTTTGCTCCTTCCCATCACCGCGATTTTGAATATATCGCCTTGTGAAGAATCAATCAGATCAGCTAGGAAATTGTAAGAAGGTGTTTCACTGAAATTGTGGTAAGATTCGATAATTGTGCATGGTAGATCGAAAAAAGCATCATAGCTTCCAGTTTCGACATCAGCGTACTGACAAGCTTCTGCATACCTCCCGTAAATCTCCAGTCTTTCTTCATCATTTCCAATAAACTGCCCACCATCCTCAACCTTTCTTATAGTCAGTATTTTCGCCTTTGTTAGCTCTTTAACGAATTCCACTGATGGAAAAGTATCGAAAAGATCTAAGCGAAGTTCAATAACGTCCACAGAGGGTAAGGATGATGCCTGCTCTGCTTCACTCAATGAACTCACAGATGCCACGATTTTCATGATATCACTTAAGCGTCATTTCTCGATTATGAACTCTTCAACTTCCATGCCGAAATGACGAGATTTTGTGCCAAGCCAGACAAGCACTTCATCTCCCACTTTTAGCTCCGAAACAGAGACATGTCTGCCATCGGGGGTAACTAGTTTAATGGTTTCAGCATTCTGCAGAATCACTGTCCCCTCTTCTCCATCGACTTCTGCTTTGATAAGCAACAATGGACGCCGCTCAATCTTGACCCTGCCCACGTAACTCTGTCTCGCTTTCCCATCCCATCTCACTATCTCCACTTCATCTCCGCCCTTCAGCTCCATTAGGTATTTCGTCTTACCTCCTACCTTGACGTAAGCGTTCACACTTCCAGCATTGACTCTGAAGGGACGGGAAGCTACGTACTCACTCTCTTCACTCTCGCTTGCTACCAGAAACATAAAACCTGCTTTGTTGCCTACTAGCATCCCTTCGCCGGGCTCCATTATTGACACAGTATCTATGCAGACCCTCTCACCGACACCGAGGGGTCGAATCTCTTTTAATTTCGCTTTCTTGAGTTCAACTCCAGCCTCACCACCACTAGCAAGCTTAAAATATTGAAGGAGTTCTTCTCTGCTTCCGCTTACAGCTATCCCATCTGCACCCTTCTCCAGTGTTGTGAGGGCAACTTCTGCATCCTCGTGACCATTTACAATGGCTATAAGCTTTGCATTTCCCTTCATAGCAATCAAGTTCTCGAGAGGAATTATCTTCCAGTCCTCAAAGGATACAAATAGCCTTTCAGTCTTCTTTGAGATCTCTGCCGCCCTCATTTGATCATCAGCAGACTTTATTTTCAAAAATGGGGCCTCATTAAAACTAATAACTTCTATTCTCCCAAGCTTTTTTGTTCTTTCAACAAATTCATCAGCAACAATGCATCCTGTAAATCCAATCTCAACAGCATCTTTAATTGCTTTCTTTGCTTTCTCCCAGTCACTTTCTCTGCATATTAGCCATATCTCCTTCATTCAGCACCACCATTGCTTCCTCGACATCCACATCCTCATGCACGATCATTCTTATAGCTCTGGCAATCAGTTGGGGCTTTGGATGTTCAAACACGTTTCTGCCCACTGCCACGCCTGCAGCACCGGCAAGTACTGCATCTCTTATCATCAGAAGGAGCTCTTCCTCGCCTTTTTTGCTCCCGCCTGCCATCACAACTGGGATTCCAACACTCTCCACAACCTTCGCAAAGCTCTTCAGAGAACCCGTGTAGGTCACCTTAACAATATCTGCTCCGAGCTCGTAACCAACTCTTGCCGCATGGATTACATTATCTACACTTTTCTCTTCCAAGTCAACTCCTCTGGCATACACCATTGCCAGCAGTGGAATGCTGAAGTCATCGCACACTTCAGCTACGAAACCAGCTTCCTTGAGCTGCTCGTGTTCAGTATCAGAGCCGATATTAACATGGATGCTGACCGCATCTGCACCAAGCTGAATTGCTTTCTCAACACTTCCAACAATCGTCTTTCTGTTGGGGTCTGGTGATATTGACGTTGAAGCGCTCAGATGTATTATCAACCCCATATCACTCCTCTGAATATGACAGGAATGTTTTGCTACACCTTTATGTAAAACTACAGCATCAGCGATTCCTTCAATCTGGGATAGAACCCTGTCAATGTTGGACAATGTTTCAGATGGTTTCGTTATACCATGGTCCATTGGTACTATGAATGTTTTTCCACTTTTCAATATTCTTCTCATCCTTCTACCCTTTCCAATCATTTATTACCACCTTTTATTTAATTTTTCAATAAATTTGAGGTTAAAAATTTTGAAACGGTTACAGCCCACACAAACCACGCCAACACCTCCAGAAGATATCAATAGCTAAAGCTAAACCAATAATAGAAATAGAATCCGTAGCTCCAAATGGAGACGAACTGAGACATCTTGCCCAACTTTAGCAAGGTGTTATTTAAATTTTTCCATAATTCGTGGAAGTTTCTACTGGCAGTTCACAGATAACATGTGAACTACTCCACCCCCAGGCAGAGCTTCCTGCTTCACAGAGAGAACTTGCCCCTCGATCACTTCTCTACACGAGATCACGAGGGGTAGAGGTTCTCCCTCCACAGTCAGAGACCGTCCCAGCCCCACATCCAGTATGTTCAGGGAGGCGTTGTAGTCTCTGTCCGCCTCCCATCCGCATTCTGGGGAGGTAAACCATCTATCGCTTAACTTCAAATCTTTTACAACATAACCGCAGCGAGAACACTTTTTAGACGTGTTTTCAGGATCTACTCTCACCATCCACCTACCATCTCTTTCAGCCTTGTAGGCGAGCAGTGAGAGGAATTTAGACCATGCGGAATCATGGATGTGTCTGTTGAGAGTGGATGAATTGCCGTTTTCAACTAAATCTCTAATGTCGAGGTCTTCGACCACGATGATGTCGTAGTTGTTGACGTAATAACGAGAGAGCTTGTGTAAGAAGTCCATACGTTGATTTTTCAGTTTCTCGTAGAGCTTTGCTAACCTCAGTTTGACCTTCTCCCTGTTCTTTGAACTTTTCTTCTTTCTTGATAGCTGTTTTTGTACTCTTTTGATCTTATCAAGAGTTTTGTCGATGAAGTGAGGATTCTCGAAAGCTAATCCGTCGGAATCCACGCAGAAGTGCTGGATTCCCACGTCTATTCCCACAATTCTGCCAGTTTTCAGTAGAGGTTCTGGTTCTACTTCAGCCTGCACTATGGCTAACCATTTACCAGTTCTGGTTCTCTTGATAATCACGCCCTTGATCTTGCCCTCGATGGGACGGTGTAACCTAATGGGGATTTCGCCTACTTTCGAGAGGATGAGCTTGTTTTCCTCGATCTTGAATCCACTCTAGCTGAAGTTCAGAGTTTTGAACGAGTTGCCAGTTTTATAGCGAAGCCACCCGCCTTCTTACCTCGTTTTTTGAGTTCGTTTAATGCTTTGATGTTGCTTCATAGCTGGTAGTTCACCATCTGGAGAACTTTAGAGTAAACTTTGTTCAGTTCGGGTTTTTTCTGCTTTAGCTTTACGATGAGGGCTTGGGTATCCTTACGAGTCATATTTCTACCTTCTTTCCTTGCTCTGTTCACTTCTTCGAGTAGGCGATTGTAGAGCAATCTACATATCTCAAGCTGCTCTGTCAGTTTTGCTTCAACTGTTTTAGATGGATATAAGCGAAACTTGTAGCTAATCAGCACCGCTTTCACCCTGCGATTCCACATACCTCTTCAGAACATCAAGCGTTACCTGTCCAGTCGTTGCGAGGAAGTAGGATGGAGACCAGAAAACGTTCTTCCACAGCTTTTTCTTCACTTCTGGAAAATTTCTTCTGATTTCCCGTGAGGTTATAGTTTTCAGAGCGTTGATGTACTTCGGTATGTTTAGAGTTGGTTTCGCTTTGAAGAGAATGTGAACATGGTCTGCATCACATTCTATGGCAAGTATTTCAACTTCAAACGATTCAGATATTTCACGAATTTTCTGTTTGAGGAAGTCTATGATTTCATTGCTTGTAAAAACTTTCCTGCGATATTTTACTACGAAGATGAGGTGATAGTGGAGCGAATATACTGAATGAGAACCTCTATCAAGTTTGTATTTCATAGTTTTTTTGCTAAAACTATATAAAATTTACCTCCTGCCCCTCTGCTGTATCCTCTGCTACATCTCCTCGCTTTCGCAAGAGGACAGCAGCAACAGAAAGTTAAATAAATTTTAATGCTCTTTATTAAACCATGAATGGCGACCCTTTTGGTTTCTTTGGAAGCCTCATCTGGTGGTTGCTTCTATTCTACCTCTTGCTAGGGCCCCAGATACAGTACAGGCAGCTTCAGGCTGCAAGAAGAACTCTGATGAAGAGACTCGGTGAAAAGAGGGGCAGCAACGTCATTTCCATGATACACAGGCAGGAGAGTATTGGACTGTTTGGCATTCCCTTTTATCGTTTCATCACTGTTGATGACTCCGAGCAGGTTTTGAGGGCTATAAGGATGACTCCCAAAGATAAACCAATAGACTTGATTCTTCACACTCCTGGTGGGCTAGTTCTAGCTGCTTCGCAGATTGCAAAAGCCCTCAAAGACCATCCTGCAAAGACTACAGTAATAGTGCCCCATTACGCCATGAGTGGTGGGACTCTTATAGCCCTAGCAGCCGATGAAATAATAATGGACCCCCATGCTGTTCTCGGCCCCGTTGATCCACAACTCATGAACTTTCCAGCGCCATCAATTTTGAATGCAGTCAAAAAGAAAGATCCGAAGGATGTCGATGATGAAACTCTAATAATGGCAGATATCGCAGAGAAAGCTATAAATCAAGTGAAATCTTTCGTATTTGAGCTGTTGAAAGATAAAATGGGTGAAGGGAGAGCAGAAGAGGTTTCTAGAGTGCTTACAGAAGGTAGATGGACCCACGACTACCCTATTACCGTTGACATCGCCCAAGAACTGGGCCTCAAAGTATCAACAGAAATGCCTGAGGAAGTTTACGAGCTGATGGAGATGTATCCTCAACCTCTCATGCAGAGGCATCCGGGAGTCGAGTTCGTTCCTACGCCGCAAAAATCGGAAAGGTAGCAAAAATTTTTATTTCTTAGGCCAAAAGAGAAGTATGGTGGTAGTTTGAAAAAGATGCTGGTGATTCTCACGCTTTCAGTCCTTTTTTTGGGCTGTGCACAGGACGAAGACCTGATGCAGAAAGCATTGCAAAAATACGACAACTTGAAATCTTACGAAGCAAATGTTAAAATTCAGGATTTTGTAAGAGGCCAAAATTTCAGTGTCAGACTGAGTTTCATGAAACCTGACTTAACTAAAGTTGAATATCTTGAGCCTGAGGAGATTTCAGGAGGTATCTATTACTATAATGGCTCCACAGCATGGGTTGTGGATACCAAAAAAATGCAAGCAGTTTATGGCAGTAAAGAAGAAGTGTCTATGCCCGTATATGACTATGGCGAAATTCTGAAGACGTTACAGTCAAATTACACGTTCTCGAAAGCTTCCGATAATGTTTTGAGTACAGAGCTGGAATCAGGTATAACACTGGAGATAGAGTTCTCTGATGACATGTTCCCGACTTCCATAGGCTACTACATGAACGGTACATCCCTTTTCAGAGTCCTTTACGATATTCGGGAGGTTGAGCTTTCAAAAGACACCTTTGAATTCAATCCTGCAGGATATGATGTTCTCAAAGCCTCTGATTTGACAACCGAGATAGAGACGTTCAACGATACGGCGTCTGCATCGCAATATGCAGGTTTTGAGATTCCAGAACCATCCTACATCCCGCTAGAGAACTACAGTCTGCAGTTGAGGGTTATCAAGTCTGGATTTGATACGGATGTTGAGCTGTTATTTTACAATGAAAGTACAGGGATTCTGGTGAAAGTAAGCACAAGTGGCAAATTACCTAAAGGCGAAAATGTAACCATTAACGGGATTGATGGAGTCTATGCTGATCTTCAAATCTACAGAATCCTCGTGTTCCCCTTGGGAGACAAAACTGTAACTGTGATGAGCGACTTAGACAAAGAGGAATTGCTGAAGGTCGCATCTAGCATAATCAGGAGTTAAATCAGAGATGAAACACTTCGAACCCCATATTTTTCAGAATTCTTCCAACCTGGGATCTGTGACACTTTTTCCAGTCTTTTTCATCTCCAAAAATTATCAGCCTTCCATAAGAATACTGATCAACTAATTTACACATCCCTTCAACGAATTCTCCACTGATGCTCTTTTCTGGATGTAATTCTGGAATTACAATTTCAAATTGCTCATTCCCCGATATATCCACAATAACTCCATCAGTCTTCTTAGCTAGCCTCTCTGCCTCATTTTCATCAGCGGTTGTGTAAACAATCATGTCTCTGAGACTCCATAGGTGTTTGGAGCTGAATAGCTCTCCTGAGAATATCTCAAAATCCTCACTCAATTCAGACACATGGCCAAACCAGTACACCACGCCTCCATGGTCAAAAAGCTCGAGATAAGCTTTGTACTGCTTCTTAGTATAGAATCTGTGGGTTTTAGGGTCTCCAAACAATGCCTTACTCTCTATCCAGTACAGTTCACTTCCGTTTATTTCTACAGGTTCAGAGAGTAGAAAATCAGGTGTCTTGCCGTATTTGCTCCTGAGAGCTTTTTCATCTTCGTATTCTATTCCTTTTTCCTCAAGCCATTCTCTTATTATTCTCTCACCAAGCCTTCCTCTTGCAAACTGGTGCCTGACTGCTATAGGCGAGTAAACATAATCTTTCAGTACTGCATTCCAGGCTACACGCCTCAGTTCTTCCTCTCCGATTGTATCTGGATTCTTTATGGCTCTAGCCACTGCCTTTTTTGTGTAGCCCAGAGCTCTCAAAAGAAGATGGACCCTCATTACCGGCATCAGCCTTGCCCATGGTGGAAATTTTTTGTAGCGTTCCCAGTAGTCCTTAAGCTCTTCAAGCCTTTCAGCAACGTTGTGGAAGTTATATTTGACTATATCAACTTTTTTCTGGGCTAAAACTGTAAAAAGCATCCCGCGAGGGTATTTAAATCTCCTGAGATCCCTCAAATCTCTGAGTTCACTTCTCAGTGCGTAATATTCCTCCAGCTTCATCATCAAACCTCAAACTGTAAACAAAAAATTTTCTCACACGTCCTTTTCGCAATCCCGCATAGTTAACACTCAATTTCTGTTTGAACCTCATATTCTTTTTGAGCTTCGATATAAAAAATCTTGCATCGTTGACATCTTCAAAATAAACATCTAAGCCGTGTTCAGACATCTCAACCTCGTAGTTCCCGGTCTGTTTTGAAAGCATTGATTCAACACGCTTTCTGTCGAAATGACCTCTGAACTGAATCAGGGCAGGGTGCTTGAGCTTCGAATCCTCATATGCTCCCATCGCATTTCTTAAATACCCGATTTCACAAAAACCTTCCGATGGGATTCAAAGATTTCATCCAGCTAGAGGAGGATATACAACAGATAGCAGTGTTATCAAGAAAAGTCCCGGAAGAACACGCTCTGATCAGACTTATTTTGTCAGCTCTTGCAACAACAGAGGAACTGGAGAATCTGGTGAAAAAAGATATCAGGAAGTTCGAAAGAGAAGGGATTAACTATTACTCTGTTCGCCTTACTGCAGCAGGTAAAACGAGGATAGCGCCAATAGATCCTACAACATACAATGTTCTTGTAGAGATAACCAGGGATAAGAGTGGGAGGCAAAGAATTTTCAGCTACTCTCCAACAGACATGGATAATATTATCCGAAAATACTCGCCTAGGTACAGAAAATATGATGCAAAATCCCTAAGAGATGCAGTTTCAAAGATCCTCAGAGATTGCATGTTCTTTGATGATGAAGACTACGTAAGAGATCTCTTAGAAGGTGAAAATTTTGAGAAGGTTACTGACTTCCTCTACGACTTCCACCCCCTATTTTCAGGCATGTGGGACTTGGATGACGATGATGTAGCAGAGGATTTCATTGCTACATTCTCAAGAAGAACCGGAATATCTGATCCAGAGGAAATCGCCAGAATAATTGGAGAAGATGTTGAAAGAGTCAAAGGACTGATGAGGCTGACGGATCTTACGTGGAAATAAATGCTTGAGGTCCTGCTTTTCGGGGTTCTCCTAGGCACAGTTAGCGGATTGACACCGGGCATTCACTCAAACACTCTGGTTGCCCTTCTTCTATCCATTTCTGCAATGTTACCCTTCAGCAACGAAAAATTGGCTGTGGTATTTATCTCCCTCAGCAATAACTCATACGTTCCTTGACACACTTCCATCTGCTTTCATCGGCGTGCCCGATGAGGACATGGCTGTGGCAATATTACCAGCTCATGAAATGGTTCTTGATGAGAGAGGAATTGAGGTTGCATTTCTTTCAGCCCTCTTCAGCTTCATGCGCCTGATGATCGTTTATCCTGCTGCAATTGTGCTGAAGTTCATGGATTACAGAATAGTGGTGCAGCAGATGCTGTTAAGAGCACTGGTTATATGCCCGGAATAGTAGAAGCCACATCTATCGTGCTGCTAACAGGCATAATTGCTGCTCTTCTGACACTCATATTCGCAAGAGTTTTCTCAGTTTTTTAGAATAAGGAGAATACTATGCATGGGCTCCCTCATGGTTCCAGTAATCATCTTTCGACTGGTATGAAGTCTAAGAGCTCCATGCTGAGTTCTCCGTCACTGTACCTCAGCCCGAACCTTGCAGCCCCCATCTCCACACCGCTGTCAACAGCTTCATCAAAAGCTCTGCCAAACCTCTCATCCATCTTCCTGTTAGGCCTGAGCTTTACAGCATCTTCTCTGACAACAAGGAAAAGAACGAGCCTGCCGTATCCCCCCAGCTTGGCTAGCTCTTTCAGGTGTCTGACTCCTCTTTCAGTTGGAGCATCGGGAAAGTAGGCTGTTCCATTATCAACGAGTGTGCAACCCTTTGTCTCAACTACCGTCTCTCCTGCCCCTTCACACTCACAAAGAAAATCAAATCTGCTGTTTGCTGCTCTGAACTCTCTTCTGATGATTCTGCAACCCATTGCATTGAGAGCAATTTCTCCGAGATCAGGATGCAAACCGGAATTTACCAGAACCCAAACTTTGCCGGTTTTGACGGCAATCACTTCGAAAGAGGTCTTTCTCCTCTCACCTTCAACACTTCTTACGAGAATCTCTGCTCCTGGCACAAGAAGCTCTCTGAGCCTGCCAGGATCTCGAAGGTGGGCGAGAACTTTTTGATTCCTTACACCAAGTTTAACCTCAACAAGAAATCTGTTAAGGCGTCTGACGAAACAAGCCCCATCAAGATTTTGAAGCTTCAAAAAATTCAATCCACGAATGACTTGTATTCCCCCTTCTCAATATACTCTTCAATCTTCCTTATAAACCGATCAGCCGTTCTGATTACCGGTAAGACCGTAGTATCTCCCCTTATATCTCTTATCCTCTCAGCATATTCCACCACGTCATCGTTTCCATGATAAAGAATCCAGTTCCTGAAGTTTCCAACAGAGCAGAAACTTGCGTAACTTATCAACTCAACAACTGCAAATTTCGAATCTATTACTCCATGCAGCGTTTCATAATCCACCAGATAAAGCCTGCCATTTGAATAAAAAAGCCTTTCAGCTTCCATTGCTATTGCCTGCCTGACAAATTCATCGATGCTGAACTCTTCTGGCTTGTCAAGCATCACTGGCCCGATATAAATTATATCCATACCCAAGCCGGGAATCTGAAGAAATAAAACAGTTTCTCTGGTAAACCTTTATATATATTCTCTGGCTATTAGAATTGTGGTTGAATTAGTTGTTCTGGCTGTTGACAGGGATGACGACATTGGGAGGAAAGCCGGGATTGCGACACCTGTTATAGGTAGGGAGCGAAACCTTGAGGCCGCAACAAAGCTTGCTCTGGAAGATCCAGAGGACTCAGACGTTAACACCATCTTTGCTGCTGTCAAAACCTATGATCGCCTCAAAGCTGAGGGCAAGAATGTTGAGATTGTAACAATCTCTGGAGATGAGAGAGTAGGAGTAGTTTCGGATTCAAAGATAGCAGAGCAGCTTGACTACATAGCCAGAAAGCTGAGAGCCAAGAAGGCGATAGTTGTTACTGACGGTTCAGAGGATGAATTCATACTACCCTTAATTTCTTCCCGATTCTCTGTCAATGGAGTCTCAAGAGTTGTTGTCAAGCAGAGCAAGACCATAGAAAGTACATATTTCCTTATAAAGAGGATGATGGACGATCCGAAGATTGCAAGAGCCACACTTGCACCACTCGGCGTTTTCTTGTTGATATACTCCATATTCACCCTCGCTGGCTATCCCGGATGGGGGAGTGGAGCAATCGTCCTCTTTGTGGGGATTTACCTCCTCCTGAAAGCTTACGGGTTTGAGAGGGCTCTCGAAGATTACTTCGATGCTCTGCGTCAGTCCCTTTATGAGGGCAGGGTTTCATTTATAACCTATGTGATTTCAGCAATCCTGATCATCATTGGGCTGATACAGGGATTCAATGTTTTATGGAAGCTATATAATTCCCCCGTTGCCCCAGGAGTTATTCCGCTGGTAGTATCTTTCATTTACGGCAGTGTTTGGTGGATGGTAGCTGCTTCTCTCACTTCAGTTGCAGGCAAGATAATAGACCACTTTGTTGAAGGGAAGCCGATGGGCAGATACAAAACGCTACCCTTCCTGATAATCTCATCAGGTCTGGTCCTCTGGGGAGGTAGCATCTTCATCCTCAGTGGTATTGAAAACAACATAATCCCCAGCGAAGATGCTATGTTTTACTTCCTGTCTTCCATAGCAGGTGCTGTAATCATCGGGCTTTTCAGCGTCCTTCCTAAGAGAATTCGTGCCTGAGAACTTTACCGGCCTTTTATCTCCTCCAGCAATTTGCAGGCTTGGCAGATTTCCTTTGAAGAGGGCTCTCCACAAATTTGGCAGCGGTTAAGGTCTTTTTGGGGGAACTCATGCTTGAAGCAAGGGATGAGTCTTTCAAAGCTTCTCATAATTGAGAACTTTCTCCCAGGATATTTCTCTTCAAATTCATATATGAAGTCCCTCACCATTGCTCTGACCGGAAAATGGCTGTAGGGGCATTCATCTAAGGCAAGAGGCAGATCATTCAAGAGGTTATATGTAACCACCTCCCTCTCATAGATTTCTCTCAAAGGCTTTATCCTCAGAATCAACCCTTCCTGTATTCGCTGCGGAATCAACCTTGCCAGTCTCTCAACATCCCCCTGTAAGAAATTCAAGAGTATGGTCTGAGTTTCGTCGTCAAGGTTGTGTCCGGTAGCAAGTTTTGTTGCACCAGCTTCTCTGGACGCCTTGTTTAGCAAATGCTTCCGAAGAACACCGCAATACGTACATGGTTTTTTGTCTCCTTTCTTCACCATCTCGTCAAGGCTCAGCCCACAGTGTTCCCGGAAGGACACAATGATGTGTTCCACATCCAGCTCGGAAGTTATTCTCCTGGAAATTTCAACCGTCTCCTCCCTGTATCCAGCAATCCCCTCATCCACAGTTATGGCCACGAATTCTAGATCACGCCTGTGTCCGTAGAGACTCACTAGGATATGAAGGAGAGCTACACTATCCTTACCTCCGCTTAAAGCAACAGCTATCCTATCATCCCTCTCAATCATATTGTATTTCCTTACAGCATATTTGACTCGCTTGTAAATGTCATCGATGAAGTGGCGTTTGCAGAGGTGTCTGCCTGAATGCCTCTGGTAGATTACAGCGTTTCTGTTGCAGAGCTTGCACTTCACAGAAAAGCCTTTTATGATGGACATTTAAACGTTTGGCGTGGATCTCGTTGAGCCTTATCTCAGAATGTCTAAAACCGGCTGGATGGTACTCAAGGCGATTTTCAGGAACATGTGGGATTACGAGTATGTGCCAGCATACATAATCTCCAGAGATGCAAAAATGAGTCAGGAGAAAGTTGAAACTCTGCTGAGAAAACTTGCAGATGAGGGGATCGTTACAAACAAGTACACAGAATATCTTGGTTCTTCATTCACCTTTATGGGCCTCAGCATATATTCTCTCCATCTTCAGGTGAAGAAGGGAAGAGTTTCCATGATAGGTAAGCTGATGGGAGAAGGGAAAGAAAGTGTGGTGTACAACTGCATGTCTAGAGATGAAGAAGCAGTTATTAAATTCCACAGAGTGGGCTACCCTAGCTTCAAAAAGGTTAAGAAGAAAAGAGACTACGGAACACTTCATTTCACAGTTTTAACCATCAGATCTGCTAGGAATGAGTATCAAGCATTGAAAAAGCTTTACGGAAAAGTCCCGGTTCCCAGACCTATATCATGGGAGGGTAACAGCGTACTGATGGAGCTTATTGATGCAAAAGAACTCTACAGGGTAAAACTGGAGAATGCTGAAGAGGTGCTAAACATGATCCTAGATGAAGTGGCGAGCATGTATAAAGCCGGCATCGTCCATGGAGATCTCAGCCAGTACAACATTCTGGTGAGCGAAGAGGGAATATGGTTTATCGATTTTCCCCAGTCTATAGAAGTGCGAGAAGAAGGATTTCAAGATATTCTTAAAAGGGATGTGGAGAACATTCTGACTTACTTCAGGAGAAGTTATGGAATAGAAAAAGATATGAATGAAGCACTAGAGAGAATAGTGGAAGAATGCAGATCTTCGGAGTGGACATAATAAAAGGCTCTCCTAGAGCAAAGGAGAAGCCAAAGTATGCTCTGTTTATCCTAACTGATGACGGTGAATCTGAGCAGGTAGTAAGCCGTTCCAAGCTTCTCAGGATTATCAGAGATAGAAAACCTGATATAGTTTCGATAGACTCAATTAACGAGATTTTCTCATCGAAAAGAGAACTGATACAGTTTCTGAAAGCTCTGCCGGCATCCATCAAGCTGGTTCAGGTCGCTGGTAAAGAGTCTCTTCCAGCTCTTGCAAAGAGATATGGGCTTAAAATTGACTTACGGAGGCCTGGAGACGAGGCGAGAGCTTGTGCATATCTGGCAAGTTTTGGAGTTGGTAGTGAGGTCTCAGTTTTTCTAGACAAGACCATCATCACTGTCTCCAGAAACAGGAGCCTAGGAAAAGGTGGATGGAGACAGAATAAGTACAGACGGAAGGTGCACAATGAAGTCAGGAGAGTTTTCAACCAGATTAAGGAAATCCTAGATACAAATGAGCTGGAATATACTGAGAGCATGAAAAAAGGGTATGGCGGAATTTCGAAGGGAGTGTTTGTTGTGAATGCAGCCAAGGAAAAAGTACCGGTAAACAGCTTCAAGGCAAATGATGTCCAAGTTCGAGTCGAAGCAGTAGAGAGAGATAGAATTGAGCTTATACCGCTCAGAAAGGAAAAAGCCTACACCATTGTGGGTGTTGATCCGGGCACAACTACAGCAGTTGCAGTCCTGGATCTGAACGGCAGATTGCTGGGAGTTAAAAGTAAGAAAAACTGGAGTACAGGCGAAGTGATTGATTACATCACATCATTCGGGAAACCTGTTGTGGTTGCAACAGATAGAAAAAATCCACCAGAATTTGTTGCAAAACTCAAAGCCTCGTTTCAGGCAGTTCTTTATGCTCCAAAGGAAGACATGAGTGTTGAAAAGAAAAAGAGCATGGTTAGCGGAGCGTGTGGGGCCCTAAATGACCATGAGAGAGACGCCGTGGCAGCAGCTATGGAAGCTTACAACTCCTATAAAAACAAGCTGATGAATGTTGAGAAGAGGATTCCATCAGGGTTCGATGCCGACGAGATAAAAGCTGGGATAATCAGGGGATTCCCGTTGAAGGAGCTGATATCTGAGAAGAAGGAAAAGGTTGAAAAGGTAGAGAAGAGAGTTCTTGACGAGGGTGCAAAAAAAGAGTTGCAGAAAAAAGAGGAGAGGATAAGAGAGCTGGAAGAGGAAAACAGAGTTCTGAGAAAGATAATCCAGGAGTTAGAAAGCGAAGTGGAGAGGCTTAAGAGTAAAATTGTATCCCTTTCTAGAGAGGAACATATCCGCGTTAGAAGGGAAAACTATGTCAGGAGTCTGGAAAGCGAGGTTTCAGAGCTCAGAAAAGCGTTGAAGCAGAAAGACGAGGAGATAGCCACTCTTAAAGAGAGGCTTGAAACCGTAAAGAGGATGAAGTACCTTGAGCTGAGCAGAGAGTGGAAAGCGATCAAATGCCTCAGAAAGTTCACCAAAGACGAAATTGAGAGGGTTGAAAGAGAAATGGGCCCTATCAGAGGAGAGATTATCTACATTGAAGATGTCAGCGGCGGTGGGAAGACAACTGCGGAGATGCTTATAGAGAGGGAAGTAAAGACAGTTATCGCCGGAAACGATATGTCCCACATACCAAGACAACTGCTTGAGGATGCCAAGATTCCCATAATAAAGAAAGATGATGTCGAAATTGAAGTCGGAGAAGGATTCGCTGTTGTCAGATGGGGCAGACTTCACAAACTGATTGAGGAAAAAACGAGGGAGCTGAAGAAGAAAGAAGTAGATAAGTTGGAAAAAATACTGATAGAGTATAAAAATCAAAGGGTCAGTGAGTTTGACCGGGTTTGACTGATTATTGTTATCGACTAGGATTATCGATTAGAGTTCAATTACCAGATTCATTTAGCATCGAAGTGACTCAGCTCCACAACCTCTGCTACAGTCTTTTCCAGTATCCCTGAGCCGTAAATCCTCTTTACTCTCCCCATACATCTGGGAGAGAGTCTAAGCCTTACCACCGTCATTTCACTTTCTTCAAGGTATCCTTCAGTGGAGAAGACTATTGAGTGGGACATGACTTCCTTTCCAGTTACCTCAGCCACCAGTCCCCAGATACCCCTTTCAAGGTCGTGAAGTTTTGCTGGTGTGATGAACACGCACTCCCCGACATTAACAGATAGAGCTGTAGCAACATTGTGTGCACTCCTTATTTCTAGAGTGCGTATGTGTCGTCTTACAAGCTCTTCCAGAACCTTTCTATTTATACCCGTCAATACATAGCACTCCATAGGCATCACCAACCATCACCCGAACATGGGTAGTTCTTCCCCTCTTCCTCTTTCCTCGTGCATCCTCGTCTGCTCTGCGAGCTTCTGCATCTGAGCCTCAATATATTCTGCTTCCTGTATCAGCTTATCGACCCCTATATTCCACTCAAAGATGTCGTTCATCTTCTTTATGACCTCTGCCGCTGCTCTCGGGTCGGGATTGAATCCCATGGTCTCACCAAGCAGAGCTATTCCAGGGAATTTCCTTGCTACGCACTCATTCAGGATTGATCCAGCGATACCACTTATGGTTCCGGTTTTGAAGATTTCCACAACTTTCTCAATTCTGTCCAGCAAATCTCTGGATGTGGCTGCACCGAATACCCTCTTTTTGTCTTCGAAGGTGGTAACGCCTGCTATAGAGACTAGCAAGGATGCATTTATAGATGCTGCCCACTCTACTATAGTCTGGCTCACGTCATATGCTATTTGCGGTAAGATTGGAACATCAGAATGTATCAGAACAAAATTGTGTTCGTTGCTCTGATAAACCCGGATTGGTGGCAGAATAAGTCCATCGAAGAGAGTCGCTACCGGTGGGAGAAGGCGGGATTCGATGACGCCAACAGCCTCAAGCCCTAGCTCTATTATGAAGTGCCCAGTAACAATGGTCCCAACAAGACCTATTCCGGGAAAACTTGTCAGTATAACCGGTTTTTCCACACTCAATGATTCAACAATTATTGTACTCTCTCTTTCCATGCTTAAGCAATTATCGCAAAATTATTTATCCTTTCCCTCTTTCTTCTGCTATGCGCAGATACAAGTTCAAGAGAGGTTACAAACCCACTCCTGAAAGACTTGAAGAAATGATTGTGAAGCACTTCGGAAGCTTTGAAAAAGATGGAAATACCTACGTAGTCAGATACAAGGCCATTGAGGAGCTCAGACTCTGGTTTGACGGTAAAATGTTGTGTGCTGAATCAAAAACAAACCCGAAGGTAGATAACGAGACTGCATTTGAAACCCTAAAAACTTACAACAAGTTCCTTGAGGATTTGACGGGATACACTGCTAAAGAGAGGCAGAAAATGATGAAAAAGGAGGCTGAGGCTGAAGGGTAGAGCTCAGCAATTTATCATTTAAATTCAGGTTCTCTTTTTTCGATAAAGGCTTTTATGCCCTCTCTGAAGTCTTCAGTTCTTGCAGTCCTCATAACGTGCTCCATTTCAAGTTTGAGGTGTTCTTCAAGGTTATTGCTGTAGCTCACATTAAGAAGCTGCTTTATGCTCGCAATCACCTTACTAGGCATCCTCAAATACATCTTTGCTACCTCATTCACCCTTGCCTCCAGTGATGTCGGTGGAACGACTTCTGTAACAATCCCGTATCCCAGCGCTTCTTTTGCGTCGAATCGTCTTGCGGTTGACATGAGCTCAAATGCCCTTTTCATGGTGGTAGCTCTAGGGAAGAAAAAGGATGAGCCAGTATCAGGACTCAGCCCGATTCTAGCAAATCCGCTGGAAAATGTTGTGTCTTCAGAGGCAATGGCATAATCACTGGCAAGAATTATGCTCAGACCGCCTCCAAAAATGTACCCCTTGGCTTCAGCTATTACAGGTTTCGGAAGCTCCCTTATGGCCTTAATGATGCCATTATGAAAAATATCACCGAACTCCGTAAGTTTTTGAGGGTTGTTGTACATCTCTATAAATGCTCTGATGTCTGCTCCTGAGCAGAAGCTCTTACCTTCCCCTCTCAGCACAACAACCTTGATTTCGTCATCTCTGCAGAGTTTCAGAGCTTCAGCTATGTCAGAAGCCATCTGATAGTTCACAGAGTTGTGGACTTCGGGTCTGTTCAGGATAATTTCAGCAATTCTCTCTTTTGTGGAAAACCTTATGGTTTCGAATCTCTCGTAATTCATAGTGTCAGTAACGGCATGGTATATTTATCTGTGTTTATCCGTGTGGTTAAGGCGTCGATGTGAACTACCGCAGGCTTCAGCCTGCGGCCTCCTCCCGCTGGAACCTGAGCTTTCCAGCCTCCTGCCTTTGAGCGGCAGTAAACGGCTCCACCCCGGCGGGGAGAGGCATGTTCACGATGCCCCATCCCCTACTCTCATCCCGCCTAAGCCCCCACATCCTGAAGTTCGGAAGCTTCATCGAACGGAACGCCGAGTAGGGCACATGTAAATGCATAATACAACCTCTAATCAGGATATTTACGGAAGCATTTCTGTCAGCGTGGCCTTTGTGCCCATTAGGGCAAGCAAACAGCTTCTTGTGCCTTATCCCGAGAACCCCGCATAGGGGACACCTACGCGATGTGTCCCCGGGATCGACGAATTTTACTGGTATACCAATCCATTCGAGCTTGCACTTGAGGAACTGCTGTAACTTGTGGAATGGCCACGCATGTAAACGGCGGTTCATTCTCTTCCCTTTGTCTCTGTCCTTTCCATTTCTGATGCCATCGAGGTCCTCCATGAAGACAATTAATCCAGAATACTTGCCCGTCAGGTAATCAACGATCCTTCTCGAAACGAAGTGCAGAAAGTACTCGATCTGCCTGTGTTCTCTCTCCGTAAATCCTAACTTCCTCTTGCTCTTGGCTCCGTGCTCTTGCAACCTCTTCCTTATTGTAAACCAGTAGTGCCTGATGAACTTGATAATTGCGCAATCAACGATGAAAGAATCAACGACCTTTCTCGCCATTAAATCGTAAACGGTGATGGTTACGTTGTCCTCGTTGACGTCAATGCCAGCGGCGTACCTGATCGATTTAACAGGCAAATTTCTGGTTATCGTGATGTGCAGATAGTATTCTCCTTTCCGCTTGACAAGCTCAGCAATCGTTATATCGTACTCAGGCGTGTAATCGATTCCCTGTTTTCTCAACTTGATGGCTTTCTTCTTCTCCTCTATGGCCTTCTTAACTATCTCTTCCTGCTCCTTTGAGAATTCAAGGTATCCCTTAACGTACTCCTTGCGAGGGATCAGTGTGATCCTGAACCATATCCTGCCATCTCTGTCAATCCAGAGGTTGTACCCCTCGCCGAAGTTCATTCTCAAAGGCAAAGGTCTGTTTTCGTATATTCTGAGTTCTTCAGCCTCTCCCTTTTCCTCGAGCTCTTTGAATGATTTGAAGGTCTCCCTTGCCTTCGCTATTATTCTCTGCTTTGTATTGCCAACTAAGAACGATTGAATATCTTTATCGCTTACCTTTACACCGTCTAAGAGTTTGATTAAGACTTCGTTGAAAACTCTTCTCGATTCAAGCATGACTTCGTCTACCTTTGCAGGATTTCCTTCCTCGATAACTGCCTTTCCCACAGCTGTTTTATTGATGTTATTACTTCTATTACTTCTATCAATAAAAAGTATTTAATACTTAAAGCATATAAAGTTTTTGTGGCTGAGAATGGGAGTAAGAGTAAGAAGAGGATGCACGTAAACGTCGATGAGGAAATACACAAAAGGCTCAGAATTGTTGCTCCAGAAATAACCGGAAAGATAAGGGGGGCCATAGAAGATGCCGTTAACGAGGCCTTATACTTCTGGATTATGAAGGTAGAAGATGAACTTGACGTAAAGAAGGGGGCACATACAGTCTGGAGTTTGAACTATCACTTCGTATTCGTTCCCAAGTACAGAAAGAAAGGTACTAGAGAAAAAAAATCAGAGACAGAGTTGCAGAGCTCATCAAAGAACAGTGTGAAAAATACGGATTTGAAATAATCTCTATGGAGATAATGCCTGATCACGTCCATGTTCATCTCAGTCCCTCCTCGCTTCGCTCCCTGTGAAGTTGCAAGGCTGATAAAAGGTTATACGGCAAGGATGCTTTTCAAGGAATTTCCCGAACTTAAAAAGGAGTTGTGGGGTGGGGAGTTCTGGGCCAAGAGCTATTACGTTGGGTCTCACGGGAAAGTTAGTTCCGAAACCATAAAGAAGTATATTGAGGAATGTCAGGGATTTTAGCTCAGCTTAGCGCCATTCACCCCCAAGCTGGAAGCTTGGGGCACTCTGGCGCTGGGATTTGTAGATTATAAGGGCAAACCCAGAAGCTTTTTAAATCCGTTGCTTTTAACGGTTAGGGTGGCGCAAGACATCCGCGTCAGCCTCAGCAGAGAGCTCACGCTTTTTGATATTACAATGATTGGAATTGCAGGGATGATTGGTGCAGGCATTTTTGCTCTAACTGGCATCGCTACAGGCATTGCAGGGCCGGCAATTCTCCTTGCCTTTCTTTTGAATGGAATTACGGCAACTTTTACTGGTCTGGCCTATGCAGAACTTGGATCAGCCATACCAGAAGCTGGAGGGAGCTATCTCTGGGTTAAGGAGGCTATGGGTGATCACTTCGGTTTCCTTGCAGGGTGGTGTGACTGGGCTGCACATACGATAGCCTGTGCCCTTTATGCTGTGACATTCGGATCTTTCTTTTCCGAATTCATGATTAAATTCGTTGGATTCACTTACTTGTCCCAGTTTACCCTCTCGAAGATTTCAGCACTTCTGATAGTTTCCCTTCTTACATACATCAATTATCTTGGTGCAAAGGAGAGTGGAAGGGTAGGTGGTTTCGTAACTCTTTTCAAGGTATCAATTCTGACCCTTTTTGCAGCTTTTGGGATATACAAAACCCTGATAAAACCCGACTGGATTGCAGCATTCACAACCCCTTCCTTCTTACCTCATGGCGTCACAGGTGTCCTCGCAGCTATGGGTCTCACCTTCATAGCCTTTGAGGGGTACGAGATAATAGTCCAGAGCGGTGAAGAAGTAAAGAAGCCGGAAAAGAATATACCGAAGGCCATAGTTATCTCGCTTTGGGTTGCCGTAGCCATCTACATCCTTGTTGCCTTTGCACTTATAGGATCTGTGGAGGCGAATATTCAAAGCTGGATGTATTTGGGCAAGCTTGCAGAATTCAGCCTCATAAGGGTTGCAGACCAGGTTATGCCCTTCGGAGCTATCATGATCATCGCTGGCGGACTCGTTTCAACAATCAGCGCTATGAACGCTACCATATATTCATCATCAAGGGTTGCATTTGCTCTGGGCCGAATTGGATATCTGCCAGAATCTCTAGCCAGAATAAATGAGAGAACAAGAACACCCCACTTCGCAATTTTCTTCAGCTACGTTATAATCTCTATAATGTCTCTGGCACCCATTGAGGCTGTGGCTTCAGCAGCGGATGTGATGTTTCTCATACTCTTCATCCTTGTGAACTTCGTTCTGATTCTGCTGAGATTCAGGAGACCTGACTTAAAGAGGTCTTTCAGGATGCCTCTCGTGCCATATTTGCCTCTGATTGCAATTCTTATCCAGATCGTCATAGGATATTACCTACTTACCGAGTTGGAGCATGGAGGTTTTGTAATTGCAGTGACAGCCATCTGGATACTCTTCGGCTCTCTAGTATATTTTGCATATTCGGAGAAAGAGAGAGCCCACAGACTAGAAGAAGTTTCCAGAACAGTTTATGAGGAGAAACCAGTTGAAGAGGCGCCTTTCAAAATATTGGTTCCCGTAGCAAATCCAGCCATCGCCACTAAGCTCGGGAGATTTGCTGGAATTATTGCCAGAGATAAGGGAGGGCAGGTGGTATTCCTCAGTGTTTTAACGCTACCAGCTCAAACACCTTTCTCTGCCGCCACCAGATATATTGAGGAATCAAAGAGATTCATTCAAGAGGTGATGAAAGATGTTAGCGTTCCAGCAGGAGGTATTGTTAAAATAGGCCGTAGAGCTTCTGAGGCAATTCTGAATGCTATCGAAGAGGAGAAGCCTGATCTCGTTATCATGGGGTGGAGAGGCAGAACATTCAGAAGAGATTTTGTCTTGGGGAGCACAATTGATCCCGTTTTGCTTAAAGCGAAATCTGATGTAGCAGTAATCAGGTTTGAGCCCGGAAAGAGTTGGAAACCCATCAGGAAAATATTAATTCCAACTGCTGGCGGCCCTCATGCAACGCTGGCAGCAGAACTCGCTAAATCCGTTGCAAAGCAGGAAGGTGCCGAGATAGACTTAATATATGTTGGAAAGACAAAGAATGATGAGAAAACTGCCCAAAAAGCATTTGAGGAGACCAAGGAATTACTCCAAGACCTTAAAGTCTCCCATAACCTCAAAGTTTCCCAAAAGTTCATAATAGCTGAGGATGCTGTGAAAGCAATAGCAGAAGAGGCAGAGAATTACGATGCAGTATTCATTGGCTCCACGGCTGAACCCTTCTTGAAGAACTTCCTGATGGGGGTGTTTCCTGAGAAGGTGGTCAGGAAAACATCAAAGACTGTAGTAATGACCAGAAAATGGGTAAGATTGGTTGATGTTTTGAAAAAATGAGGTGAAGCGTAGGTGAGAGACAAAGGCAAGATTGGATTTCTTTCTGTTGTTTCAATAGGAGTAGGAGGGATGATTGGTGGTGGTATATTTGCCGTTCTGGGTCTGGCTGTCCAGCTAGCCAAAGGTGGTACGCCTATTGCCTTTACCCTTGCCGGGCTTATTGCTTTGATTACTTCTTATTCATATGCCCGTCTTTCGTTCACCTACCCAAGTCAAGGAGGGACAGTGGAGTTTCTGAATCAGGCGTTTGGAGTTGGGCTAACTACCGGAAGCCTGAACATTCTGCTGTGGCTCAGCTACATCATCATGCTCTCCCTCTACGCTTACGCCTTCGGGAGCTACGGAGCCAGTTTCTTCGATCACAGGCCCTTCTGGAAGCACGTTTTAATTAGCCTGATTGTCTTGTTGCTAACGACTCTCAATTTTATGGGTTCTGCGGTTGTTGGAAAGGCGGAAGAGTGGATTGTGGGCTTCAAGGTTGCCATACTCCTGCTTTTTGTCATTGCCGGGCTGTGGAGTGTGGATGCTGAAAGGCTCCATCTATCCAACTGGTCTCCTCCCATCCAGCTCATAGCAGGGGGGATGATAATATTTCTGGCCTATGAAGGTTTTGAACTCATCGCGAATACTGCTGAGGACGTGAAAAATCCTGAAAAGCTCCCTCTAGCCTATTACACTTCAGTGGGCTTTGTTATCCTGGTTTATGTACTGGTAGCTCTTGTGACTGTAGGAAACCTCCCTTACGACCAAATCGTTTCAGCAGAGGATTACGCTCTTGCAGCCAGTGCTAAGCCCTTTATGGGTAATGCTGGCTTTACTCTGATAACAATTGCAGCATTACTGTCAACAAGCTCAGCCATAAACGCTACGCTTTATGGAGCTGCCAAAATCAGCTATATAATTGCAAAAGAGGGGGAGCTTCCAGAAGCTTTGGAGCGTAAAGTCTGGAACAGGCCTGTCGAGGGGCTGATTGTTACAGCACTAACCGTGCTGATTGTGGCTAATGTCTTTGACCTGTCCAGTATATCCACCATGGGCAGTGCTGGTTTCCTGATAATCTTCGCAGCAGTAAACCTTGCAAATGCCCGGTTGCATAATGTGACGAAGAGTAAGAGGTGGATATCTTTAGCTGGGGCAATACTATGTCTTCTAGCCCTCACCATCTTGATATGGCAAATATCGGTTGAAGCACCCCTCAAAACAGGCATTCTGGCTGGTATGATTGGATTATCCGTGGGAATAGAATACACTTACCGAAGGATGACTAATAGAGTGATAAAGCCATTATACGAGCATCCGAAGGAGCTGTAAAACCGTAAATGCAAAATATCAGTTCATGAATTTATTTAGGGTGATGAGCTTTCTCTCAGCTGAGCCGGGATGAAGATCTCCCGATAGGCTGAGAGAGATGGAGCGACAAAACAGGTGATGAGACCCTTGCCCCCGACCGGCGATGAAGAGGGGTATGCGGGCTGACTTGATTTTCCTTATTTTCCTTTTTTCCATACTTTATCCCTCCTACCCTGCCCCCTCCTCTATCCCAGAAATTCACAGATTTTAACAACACTTAAGAACATCAAAAATACCTCAACCTTCATGGAGCCCAAAGAGCTGAATGAAGCTTTGGAGCGATTTCTGAGATTGCAGACTTTTCCAATAGCATTCAAATTCGTTAAAAGTCAGGAAGAGGTACCAGAGAGGGCAAGAAGAATCGATGGCATAACCATCTGCCAAGCATACAACCTGTCCAGAAAGTACGGGTGGACAATTTTCTTCGACTCCTCCACTACCTGCCCGATTGGCCTAGTAGCATTTGGTTTTGCGGAACCTGATGAACTCTACGCTACGGGACAGCTTGCCTACGACGCCGGGTATGCAGAGTCGGTAGAAGCAGGGAAAAAGTTTGAAGAGGTTGTTGAAAAGCTGGATTTCGGGAGCTACATCGGATGCGTTGTCTCTCCCCTATCTCGAGCTGCTTTTATCCCGGACTTCGTTGCAATTTACGGCAATCCAGCCCAGATTCTCCGCCTGATTCATGCTTCGATTTATCGAACTGGAGGAGCTTTTGAAACGAGAATCCTTGGCAGAGCAGCATGCAGCGAACTGCTGGAAGCTTTCACAAGAGATAAGCCAAGATTTGTCATGCCCTGCTACGGAGACAGACTTTTCGGACTTACACAGGATGATGAAGTTGCCTTTGCTTTCCCCTACAGAATGGCAGAAGAAATAGCCAAGAATCTAGAGGAAACCCACAGGAGAGGGATCAGATATCCCATACCCACCACCGCCCTGCGGCTTCCTCTTAAGCTACCGGAAAGTTATGAGAAGTCCGCAAAAGCCATGAAAAGACTTTGAAGAACTCAAATTGTTTCGCACAATAAGGCTTTTAATCCAGCAAGCCATGCAGCCTTTCATGAAAATTCCAGAGAGCCACCCACGCTATCAATCTCTGATGACAAGGGAAAAGATCGTCGAGGGCATAAAAGCAGGAATAGTTGCCCCCGAAGGGCTCATAGCTCATGGCAGGGGAGAGGCTTTCGATTACATAATGGGTGAAAGGAGTAATGAATTTGCTCTGAAAGCTGAAAGAGTGGCAGTTGCCCTAATGCTCATCTCTAAACATCCCGTAATATCCGTTAACGGTAATGCTGCCATTCTCGCTGCCAAGGAGCTTGCTGAGTTGGGGGAGGTGATTGACGCGCCTCTTGAGGTAAACATTTTCCACTTTAAGCCTGAAAGAGTTGAGAAAATAAAGAATCACCTTACGCAGTATACCGATAACGTGCTGGCAGCATGCGATGCAGAGCTTGAGGGGCTGGAATCGGCAAGGAGAATAGTTGATAGCAGGGGAATATATATTGCCGACACCGTCCTTGTCCCGCTAGAAGATGGTGACAGGTGTGAGATTCTGAAAAAACACGGTAAGAAAGTAATATCTATTGATCTCAATCCTTTATCCAGAACATCACTCATGGCAGATATAAGTATCGTGGACAACATAACCAGAGCCATTCCCAACATGATTGAGTTTGCAAAAGAGATGGGGAAAATGGATGAGTCTGAACTTCGCAAGATTGTTGAAAGCTACGATAACCGAGCAATTCTCAGCGAAGCGATAAAAGAGATATGCAAGTACCTGACTAAAAAAGCGGAGGAAGTCCTATGATCGTTGACCCTTCAGATCTGAAATCAGCAAAACTTGATCTAACTCCTTTCATGGAAAAGGTACAGCCAATAATCAATGATGTGAAAGAAAGAGGTGATGAGGCACTTATTGACTTCACAAAACGCTTTGACGATGTTGACCTCAGTTACATACGGGTTCCAGAGGATGTAGTGGATGAGGCCTACGATCAGGTGGATGATGAGCTCATAGATGCTCTAGAGGTTGCCAGAGAGAACATCGAGCGGTTCCATTACGTTACAAGCGTTGAGAGGGACATGAGGATCGATTTTGATGATGTTATTCTAGGAAAGAAATACGTTCCACTTGAGTCTGCTGGTATATATGTTCCCGGAGGGAGGGCCAGCTACCCCTCAACAGCTCTGATGGGAATAATTCCAGCCTCGCTGGCAGGTGTGGAGAGGATTGCCGTCTGCACACCTCCTGACAGAGATGGCAAAGTAAAGCCGCTCACGCTGGTTGCATGTGATATTGCTGGGGCCGATGAAATTTACTGCGTAGGTGGTGCCCAGGCCATCGCAGCTCTGGCTTACGGAACAGAGAGCGTTGCCAAAGTAGATAAAATAGCGGGCCCCGGCAATGCGTATGTCACTGCAGCAAAGCTTGTGGTGCAGAAAGATGTGCCCATTGATATGCCAGCAGGACCATCAGAAGTCCTTATAATTGCAGATGAAACGGCAAATCCGAGATTTGTTGCTTTTGATGCGCTGGCGCAACTCGAACACGATCCCCTAGCAATGGCAATAGTCTTGACCACATCAAGAAAGCTGGGTGAAGAAGTTGAATCAATAGCCAGAAGGGAAGGTGCGGGGTTAGATCTAAAGAATCTGAGAATAGCAATTGTGGAGAGTGTTGAGAGAGCAGTCGAAATTTCAAATTCGATTGCGCCTGAGCACTTGGTGATAATGTGTGAAGGTGGAGAAATGTTGCTTAACAAAGTCAGACATGCCGGAAGTGTTTTTATTGGTGAATACAGCCCTGTTGCAGCAGGAGATTACGCTTCAGGCACGAACCACATCCTTCCAACCTCTGGCTTTGCTAGGAATTTTGGCGGAGTAAGCGTTGAAACGTTCCTGAAACACATAACCTATCAGATTATATCCCCTGAAGGGTTGAAGAGGATTGGAGAAGCCGTAATAAAGCTGGCAGAATCAGAAGGGATGCTTTTCCATAAAAAATCTGTGGAGGAGAGGCTAAAATGACAGAAACGAGAATGGGTGAAGTGAGAAAATACACCGCTGAAATAGGCGAAGAAGATTTTGGAAGAGAGGTTACCCTTTATGGCTGGGTTCATGAAGTCAGGGATCTTGGAGGAATAGTCTTCGTTATTCTTCGGGATAGAGAAGGTTTTGCCCAGATAACCCTGCCGAAGAAGGTTGTTAATCCCGATGTGTTCAAGAAGGCCAGAAAAGTAAGAAGAGAGAGCGTAATAAAGGTTAGGGGACAAGTGAAGGCTGAGGAAAAAGCTCCAAATGGATATGAAATAATCCCGAGCAGCTTTGAGGTCATCAATGAAGCCGATGCTCCGTTACCTCTAGATGTAGCAGAAAAAGTTCCGGCAGAGCTTGATACTCGCTTAGACCACCGCTACCTTGACCTGAGAAAACCCAAAATTCAGGGAATTTTCAGAATTAGACACATCATCACCAAATCTTTCAGAGATTTCCTCACTGACGAGGGCTTTATAGAGGTTGCAACTCCAAAGATTGTTTCCACAGCAACCGAAGGTGGTACAGAGCTCTTTCCCCTCTCTTACTTTGAAAAAGAGGCTTTCCTGAATCAGAGTCCCCAGTTATACAAGCAGGTTCTCATGGCTTCTGGCCTAGAAAAAGTCTTCGAAATCGGACCAATTTTCAGGGCTGAGGAGCATAACACGATCAGACACCTCAACGAAGCCACAAGCGTTGATATCGAAGCAAGCTTCATGGACCACAACGGAGTAATGGATGTACTTGAAAAAATGGTGGTCAAAGCCTACGAAAACGTTGTTGACAAGGGAGAGAGATATCTGGAATGGGTTGGGGCAAGCATAGAGGTTCCCGAAACGCCATTCCCAAGAATTACCTACGATGAGGCCCTTCAAATTCTGAAGAGGAAGGGTGAGGAGATTCCTTGGGGTGAAGACCTACCAACACCTGCGTTGAGAGTCTTAGGAGAGGATCTGGGCGGATTCTATTTCATAGTAGACTGGCCAACCGAGAGCAAGCCCTTCTATGCCATGCCCTACGAGGAAGAACCTGAAATCAGCAAGTCCTTTGATCTGATGCACGGATGGCTTGAGTTGGCGAGTGGGGCACAGCGAATACATCTGTTCAGCGAGCTTGTGAAAAGCATAGAGAGTAAAGGCCTTTCTTCGGAGAGTTTTGGCTTCTATCTGGAAGCATTCCGCTACGGCATGCCACCCCATGCTGGCTGGGGTCTTGGTATGGAAAGGTTCGTGATGTCTATGTTGGGCTTGTCCAACATCAGGGAGGCTGTTATATTCCCAAGGGACAGACAGAGACTCGTACCATGAGATTCGATTTCCTTCATCACCCAAATTTTTGAATAGGGGCGAAAGGTATATTAATACCTTTTAATATCATTTTTATGAAATGTCTGATAGAGACATTCTTTTGGAAAGACTGGAAAGGAAACTTTTTGAGAAGGAGAGAGAGGTTCAGGAGTTGAGAAAAATGCTTGGAGGAGAGATTGAAAAACTTAAGAGACAGATCATAGAGGAAATAACTGAAGAACTCAGGAAAGTCAGGGATGTGGAGGCTAAGGTCGTTGAGCTCTCTAAAGCCGTTGATACACTTATGAACGAGGTTCTTTACCTGAAATCAGAAGTCAGAAAGGATGAAAGATCTGAAAGAGAGATTATAGATATCATGAAAGCTGAAGAAGAGAAAAAAGAGCCTGAAAATCCAAGAAAAGAGGATGTCATCGTCGCCGAATCAAAATATGATGGGCCGAAATATTGTGAGGAGGACGGAGACATCATATTCTGCGACTAAGCCATGCATATTAAGAGAATAATCCTCAAAAATTTCAAATCTTTCGGCAAAAAAGTTGAGATCCCCTTTGAAAAAGGATTTATTGTTATCAGCGGCCCAAATGGCAGTGGAAAATCTAACATAATAGATTCAATTCTTTTCTGTTTGGGTCTATCATCTTCATCTAGGGTTTTAAGGGCTGAGAAGCTGACTGATCTTGTTCATTCAGGTAATGGGAGGCAGGTTGGAGAAGCTGAAGTCACAATAATTTTCGACAACAGTGATGGAAGAATAGATATCGACGAGGAAGAGATACGAGTTACCAGAAAAATAAGGGTGACTGAAAAAGGCTACTACAGTTACTACTACCTCAACGGAAAATCTGTAAACCTTTCCGAGATACAACGCATACTCGAACAAGCTGGAATTCACAGTGATGCATACAATGTGATAATGCAGGGAGATGTGACAAGAATTACTGAAATGACTCCTCTCCAGAGGAGAAAGATTATAGATGACATAGCTGGCATCTCGGATTTTGATGAGAAGAAAGAGAGAGCTCTAGAAGAGCTTGAGAGGGTTAGAGAGAACATAGAATTGATAAATACGGTTCTTACAGAAGTTAACGTTAGGCTTTCTCAACTCGATAAGGATAGAGAGGAAGCTTTGAGATACAAGTCTCTTGTAAACGAGAAGGAGAGGTTACTAAGCTATTTAACCGCCCACAAATACCTCGAGCTCTCTAGAAAGAAGCAGCGGGTTGAAAATGAAATTCAAAAACTTGAAATAGAAAAGGACAGGCTGATAAGCCAAACTTCTCAGCTCTCCATTCAAATTGACGAATTAAAAAGAGAAGCGGAAGAAATCTCGAAAGAGATTGTTGAGAAAGGTGATGAAGACTTCAAAAGAATCCAAGAGGAACTTGTTCAGATAAATGGAGAGATTGAAGCAAAGAAAAAGGAGATTGAGATTTTTGCTTCTGAAATCAAAAAACTAGAGTCTGAAAAAACAGGAGTTCTTGTGGAGTTGTCAAAGCTGAAAGAGGACAGAAATACTGTTCTTGAGGATATCGAGAAAGCAGCTCTTCAAAAGATGAGTCTCGAAGAAGTTGTTTCAGAGCTAGAGTCAAAGATAGAATTGCTCAAGCTGAAAATCGAAGAGATGGGTGAGCAGTACGGAAAGTTGAGAGACGAACTACTATCCAAGAGAGAAGAACTTGAAAAGCTGAAAGAGGAGAAGAGCTTAGTTGTCAGGGAGAGAGACAGGCTTCTTGAAGCTATCAGGAGAATAGGGCTTGAGATTGACTCCCTCAATGAAGAAAAGAGGAGAGACGAAGAGACCATTAACCAGTTGCTCAGAGAAAGTATGGATAAGGCAAGAGAGTTGGAAAATGCAAAGAAGGAGATCCAGAATTTGGAGAGGGAAGTAAGAGCGTATGATGACAGGCTTTTCAGCCTCCGCTCAAGACTTGCTGACCTTGAAGAAGAAATAAAGCAGAGAGAAGTTGAACTTGCCAAAATTAGAGCTGAGCTCTCCACCATTCAGTCAGGCTTTTCTAGAGCTGTGGAGTTGGTGATGGAGGCAAGAGATAGAAAGGCTCTTCCCGGGATTTACGGTACTGTGGCACAGCTGGGAGAGGTTGATTCGCAGTATGCCCTAGCCATTGAGGTAGCAGCCGGAAATGCGTTACAGTACATAGTGGTAGAGACTGAAGAGGATGCAATAAGGGCAATAAATTATCTCAAGCAAATAAGAGGCGGCAGAGCCACATTCCTCCCTCTCAACAAAATAAAGAAGAATTTCGAAAAACTGGAACTCAACAAAGATGTTCTCTCCAAGCTAGGCGTTATCGATTATGCTGTTAACTTGATTAGGTTTGATAAAAAATTCAGAGCAGTTTTCAATTTCATTTTGAGAGACACTCTTGTTGTTGACAACTTGGAGAACGCAAAAAAGATAATGGACGGACGCAGAATAGTGACGCTGGACGGGGACCTCATAGAAAGAAGTGGAGCAATGACTGGAGGAAGTATAGAGAGAAAGCATGGTTTGCTGGTTTCCAGAGAGTTGATTGAAAAAGAGAAGAAAATAAACGAGGAAATAACTGTTTTGAAGAGCGAAAAGGCGTCAATGCTAGGTGAGATAAAGAAGGTTGAAGATTTGAAAAGAGAGGTTTCATCCAAGGTCAACACCCAGAAAGAAAAGACAGATAGTATTGCAAGAGAAATTTCAGCAATTGAAGCAAGAATTAGTGAGATAAAGAGGAGACTGAGCGACATAGATGAACGAATTAAGGAGAAGACTGAGGAAAGGGAGAGAATCTATGCAGGACTCAGCAACTATGAGGCCAAAATATCGGAGTTTGATTCTCGCATCAGTACGGTAAGCAACGAGATACAGAATATAGAGAAAGAGCTAAAGGGAAGCAAAATACCTGAAATGACTAAAAAGCTTGAGGAGCTCAAGGAGGAGCACGCTAGATATCGTGAGAGTCTGCTTGCTGCCGAAGCTAAAATTGGGAATTTAGAGCTGAAGAAAAATCAAGTTGATTCCAGCATAGAAGAGAGAGAGAAGAGAATTGTAGACATAGATGATGAAATTGCCAGACTGGGTCAGGGGATAAAGGACGGAGAAGAAGCTATCCAGAACCTCTATTCCAGAATGAAGGAGCTTAAAGAGAAAGAGAAAGAAGTGGGAGTGGAAATAAAGGAACTCAGAAAGAAGAGAGACGATGTTATAGAGAAACTTAGGGAAGCGGAGAAGAAGAAAGACGCAGTGGAATTCGAAGTGCTCAGCCTGAGTGAGAAGATAAAGTCCAGGAGGGAATCTCTCTCTGAAATTCTGACTGAGTTGCAGGAGATTGGAGAGATAGAAGTTCCAGATGACTTGCCACCCCATCAGGATGTCGTGAAGATGCTCGAAGAAGTTGAGATTTCCCTTTCCAGTTTTGGCGATGTTAATATGAAAGCTATTCAAGAGTATGAAGAAGTGAGAGCTAGAAGAGACGACCTTCTTGAAAGGAGAATCACCCTTGAAAGGGAGAGGAGTGAGATATTGGAGAGAATAGACAGGTACGAGCAGATGAAAAAGGATGCCTTCTTTGAAACTTTCAATGCCGTTTCAAAGAACTTTTCAGAGATAATTGCAGAGCTCACGGATGGTGAAGGAGAGCTATATCTTGACAATCCCTCGGATCCCTTTAACAGCGGCCTCAATATAAGGGTTAAGCCTTATCGGAAGCCGGTTCAGAGGTTAGAGTCCATGAGCGGTGGTGAGAAGAGCCTTGTGGCTTTAGCTCTGATATTCGCCATTCAGCGCTATAAGCCAGCACCATTCTACGCATTCGATGAAGTTGACATGTTCTTAGATGGAGTTAATGTGGGAAGGGTGGCCAAAATGATCAAAGAGCGATCAAGGGATGCCCAGTTCATAGTGGTGTCACTACGAAAGCCCATGCTGGAAATGGCCGATGGAATAATTGGTGTGACTATGGGGAGGGATAACACATCCACAGTAACGGGAATCAGGCTGAAAGCCAGAGTTTAGAAGATCCGATTGAGATTCTCGTAGAGATGGTGAGGAAGGGGGAACTGAACCCCTGGAACGTTGATGTAGTCGAGATTGCCGACAAGTTCTTGAAAAGGCTGGAAGAGGCCAAAAAGCTAGATTTGAGAGTTTCTGGAAGAGTTTTGCTGTATGCTGCAATTCTTGTCAGGATGAAAGCCGATGTGCTCGCTACAGAAGCTGTGAGCTACAGCGAAGAAAGCGGCGACGACTTGGAAGTTCTTGACGAGGAGTTCCTAATTGATGATTTTGGGTTTGACATATCTCTAGACTTTCATGACTATAACTTCGAGTCTTACCCTCAGGAGCTACCTGAACCGTCTTACGATGAAGTAGAGGATGAGATACTCGCAGCCCTGCTTTCAACACCTGTGAGAAAAGCCAGAAGATACACCACGTTGAAAGACTTAATCGAAGAGCTCAGAAGAGCTGAAGAGGTTCAGAAGAGGAGAAGGAGGAAGAGAAGGCAGGCTGATGAGGTAGTGCCGGACAGAACAATGGAGACTCCTCATGAGGAAGACATCGAAGAGACCATAATCAAAGTAGAATCGGAACTGCTCTCAATTCTGGCAAAGAGAAGGCCGGTATTTTTCAGCCAAGTGGTCAGGGGAAAGAATACCGGAGAGGTGGTTTCATACTACATCTCTATCCTGCATTTATCCTTCAGAAAAAAGCTCTCCATCAATCAGGAAAGAATTTTCGATAGCGACATTGAAATTGACATAGAGCTAAATCGGTGAGACTATGAAGCTAAGAGAGGCTGTTGAAGCTGTTCTTTTTTCAGCAACTGAACCTGTTAATGCCTCAAAAATTGCGAGAATTTGCGGTGCGTCCAGTAAGGATGTTGAAAAGTCCATTCAGGAGCTTATGGATGAGTATGCTAGCAGAGATACAGCATTGGAAATAGTTGAGCTCAACAGCAGATACCTCATGAGGGTAAAGCCGGAATATGCCGAGGTCGTAAAGAAGCTGGTGGAGAAGGACCTAGACAGGGGAAGCCTGAGGACGCTGGCAGTGATAGCTCTTAGGCAGCCCATAGCCCTCTCGAAGCTAGCAAAGATCAGAGGAAATAGATGTTACGAACAGGTTAAGAAGCTGGAAGAGATGGGGCTGGTTAAGGCAGAAAGAAAAGGTAGAGGAACTTATCTCACAACCACCAAGTACTTTGCCTCATATTTCGGGTTAGAAAGCGATGATCCAGATGAAATAAGAAAAATGCTCAGAAACTATGCATCTGGCGATAAAAAGCTGAGTGAATATATAGAGGGTTGAACGAAGGAAAGCTAACCCAACACTTCAGAAATACCCTCCAACACTCACCTTAAATCCTGCACTCCTCAGCACATCAGCAAAATCATGGTAATTAGGCTTATTTTTATCCGGTTTAATCCATACTTGGTAGAATTCCTCATCTCTGCCAAGCCATCTGTATTTATCCCTAGATAAAGAATGGTAGGGCAAAACATCTACTCTCTCTGCATCCAGCTTCAGCAACAGTTTGAGAAAGCCATGAAAGTCCTTTTCACTCTGAAAATTGCATGAGGGGATGAAAGGGATGCGTATCACAACTTCTGCACTTTTGAGGAGCTTTTGGAGGTTTTTGATAATGAGCCGATTGTCAACTCCAGTAAACCTCAAGTGCCTTTTATTATCATAATCCTTCAGATCATAAAGAAAGAAATCCACGAAATCCAAGCTCTCTTCGATATTTTTCCAAGAAGTGTATCCGGAGGTATCCACAGCCGTACTTATTCCTCTATCCTTGCACAACTTTAGCATCTTCACAAGGAAATTTGGCTGAAGATAAGGTTCCCCACCGGAGAAGGTCACTCCACCCCCTGAATTTCGGTAAAACACTGAGTCCTTTTCAACCTCTCTGATCACATCCTCTGCATCAGCATCATAGCCGTAGAGAAAAAGAGCATTGTTTCTGCAAACTTCCACACACTCTCTGCAGCCATTGCAGAGTTTGTAATCTATTGACAGCCTCTCATTGCCATAATCCCAGTAAATGGCTCTTCTGCTACACACTTCAATGCAGTTTAGACATCCAGTACACTTCTCTTCCTTGTAAGCCAGCTCAACATCGAAGCGCTGGGATTCCGGATTGTGGCACCAGAGGCACCTCAGGGGACATCCCTTCAGAAATACAGTAGTCCTTATGCCATATCCGTCATGGATCGAGAATCGTTGGATTCGGAATACTCTACCTTTCATGATTTTACTCTCTTTCTCTTATTTTTCTTTCTCAATTCTCTCATCTTCCAAAATTCCCTCATACCTTACAGGAAATTCTAGCGATTAGCTCGTCCTGAACAGCCCTTGAGAGCTCCACGAAGTAGGCACTCCACCCAGCAACCCTCACGAGCAGCCACCTGTAGTTCTCAGGCTCCTCCTGAGCCTTTCTCAGCAAATCCTGATTCAGAACATTGAACTGGATATGCATGCCACCTAGCTCCACGAAGCTCCTTATCAGCGCTTTTATTATCTCCCCGCCCTTAATGCCGAGTATCCCTGAATCAAGATTGACTGTAAAAGAGGCTCCATTTGACAGCTTTTCGTAATTCAGCTTACATGCAGATTTTATAGCTGCCGTAACTCCCTCTCTATCCATTCCCGTACTGGGTGATACTCCGCTGTTCAGAGCGCTGGCCTGAAGTCTTCCAGAAGGTAAAGCGGAGGTCATGAAACCAAAAGCAACGTTAGTGGTCATTGGATAACATCCTGCCGTGAACCTCCCACCCCTGAAATTCCTGTATTTGGTGACCTCGTCACAGTACATTTCGAGAACGAGCCTTACATGTTCATCAGCCTTGCTGTCATTACCATATTTGGGAGCGTTGAGGAGGAGGGAATGCAAGTCTTCGTATCCTTCGAAATTGTTTCTGCAAGCCTCGATAATATCATCAAGGCTGTACCCTTGTTTGATGGCGTGCTCTATTCCTGCTAGCGAATCAGCCACATCAGCAATTCCCACCGCTTGAATGCCCGTAAAATTATACTTTGCCCCTCCCAGTGTCACATCTACCCCTTTCTCAAAGCAGTCTTGGATGCAGAGTGATAGCAGAGGGGTTGGCTTGATGCAAGCATTTGCATACTCAAGGATGTTAGAACCTCTAACCACAAGCCGTATTATGTGGACAAGCTGCTTCTTAAAAGCTTCAATGATTTCTTCCAGGGTTTTTGGCTTTGCATCAGCTGCGTCTCTAACTCCAAACTCGTATCCAAACATCATGTCCGTGCCATCATTCAAAGCATACTCCAGAGCCTTCGCCACGTTTATCAGAGCTGCATCGCTGGATGTGAAGCCGTTTCCGAATGGGGCAATTTCTACACAACCTATTGTGGAGTAGTTCCAAGCGTCACCCTCCTCAACTCCAGCGAACCTGAGGGCTTTGAAAACTGCTTCATCGTTGAAGATCCCTATGTTGTTCTTTCCTTCAGCGATGAGCTCCGCCAGGGCATCCAGAAAGCTATCGGGAGTCTTTGAACTCACTCTTACATGGACATTAGGCTGCCTTAAGGGTACAGCCTTCGTAACTTCCAGCATGAGGTAAGAGAGTTCGTTTGTGGCATCGTTGCCGTTGGTGTCAACTCCGCCTATTGTGAGAGCCTGATTCGTTGCCTGTCCTGAAAAGTAGAGTTCTAGGAGGGAGTCAAAGGGTGGAACTATCTCGTTGGTCTTAACCCATAGGTTGGCTAAAATCTCGAAAGCCTGGTCTCTGTCAATTTTACCTTCTTTAAGGTCCTTTAAGTAATATGGCAACAAATACTGATCTATCCTACCCATCGAAATTCCCTGCTCGTAGTTCTCCTGATGAAGAGCAGATTGAATGAACCATACGAACTGCACCGCTTCATGGAAACTTTCAGGTTTATTGGCAGGAATTTTCCTGCAGATTTCTGCAATCTTCAAAAGTTCTTCGCGCCTGATGTCATCTTTAGCCTCGTCTGCCAGCTTTTCAGCAAGCTCAGCATACCTGTTTGCGTAGCTTATCATCGCTTCGCTGACTATTTCAGCAGCCTTATAAAACACTAGTTTAGATACATCCCAATCTCCTTCATCTTCAAGCTCCACTATTCTCTTCCTGCTCTCCTCAATAAACCATCTGAAACCTCTTTCCAAAAGATACGGATAATTAACTGCCACATGAGATATTCCAGCAAACTCTGTCAAGACGAAGACTGAGCCAGAATAAAGAATCTCCATTATCTCGGGCATTAACTGCGACGCAAACGCTTCAATGTTCCTGATCTGCCAGTAAGGTGCTATCTCCTCCCTGAGAATCCTGGCATCCTCTTCCCTAACCACCAGTTTGTTTGTTTCTCTGGTTGCAAGGCTTTCAAAGTCGTTGATTATTCTCAATCCTACACCCTCTGGAAAAAGGATTGCGCCCGGAGGATCTGGAAGCATGGTACCAACAACGATCTCGCCAGGAAGAATCTGAATGGGGATGTTCTCAAGGATGTGTTTCAGAGCCTTTGCCTGTCTGATGGGCATCGGCTCGCCTTCAGTCTCTTTCATTGATTCTGTGTAGAGCACACACCTCTCTACGCTGAGCCGTGGTTGTTTCTGAACGTTAGATATAAGTTTACTGACTCTATCCATAGGGTAAATTTGTAAGATTAATATTTAGGGCTTTCGACACAAAGTAAAGTTTAAAAATGGTCGTGTAAAAGAGTATTTGAGGTGTTAGAGATGCCAAAGCTGTTTTCAGATGAATGGATTAAGGAATATATGAAAGCCATAAATGAAAACAAAGAGTATGAGGAGGCTGCCAAAGACTGGGAAGGCGATTTTCTCTTTGTAATTGAACCTGATGAGGAACTGAAGGAGCCTCTTTATGGCTATCTGGATTTATATCATGGTAAGGCAAGGGAGGGTTATGCCATTGACGACCCGTCCAAGGTCAACGCCGCATTTGAATTCAGGGGCAAATACAGTAACTGGAAGAAGCTCTTGAATGGGGAGATTGATCCCATAAAAGGACTCGTCACCGGCCAGTTCAAGCTCAAGGGGAATATGGCAAAGGTCATGAGATACGCCAAAGCGGCAAAGATTCTGGTTGATTGTGTGAAGAAAGTTCCTACAGAGCTTCCATAACATACTGGTGGTCAGTTTTTATGTGGTGGTTCGTTGCACCAAAAATTGTCTTTGGGGATGACGCTTTAGAGAGCCTCGAAGATTTGGGCTATAAGAGAGTTCTCATTGTTACTGACGAAATTCTCCATACTCTTGGGTATGTCGATGAAGTACTGAAGTACTTGAAAGCCGAAAATGTAGAAATATTTGACCAAGTTGAACCCGAACCAAGTCTGGAAACCACAAAGAAGGCTGTTGAAGTGGCAAGAGAATTCCAGCCAGACTGTATCATTGCTATAGGCGGCGGAAGCGTCATGGATGTTGCAAAAGCCACAAGGATTCTTTACGAGATCGACATTGACCCTGAGCAGGTAACCCCATTTGTCAATCTCAGGGAGTTTGGGTATCAGAAAAAAGCCGAACTCATCACTATCCCTACTACTAGTGGGACTGGTAGCGAAACAACATGGGCAATGGTGATAACAGATGTCAAAAGGAGACAAAAACTTCTGATGGCAAACAGAGAAGCTGTGCCGGATATGGCAGTTGTTGATGCCAGATTTGTTGTAAGAATGCCACCCTCAATTACAGCATCATCAGGAATGGATGCGCTCTGCCACGCTATCGAGGCATATATTTCACCATGGGGAAATGAATTCACAGAACCTCTTGCGCTGAAAGCTGCAGAGACTGTACTTGCCAACATCGCAAAATCTTTCGAAGGTGAAGAAGAGGCAAGAAAGAAGATGCATGTAGCTGCAACTATTGCTGGCCTAGCTTTCAGCAATTCACAGGTTGGTGTTATACATGCTATGGGTCACAGTTTTGGTGCAGTCTTCAAAATCCCACATGGGATTGCTGTAGGTCTCTTCCTGCCCTACGTTCTGGAATACTACTTGAACAGCGATGAATCAATAGGTAAAGTAAGGGAACTCTCCAGAAAGCTGGGCTTTGATGATGGGCGTGGACTCATAGCAGAAGTGGTTAACCTGATGGATTCCATAAAGCTTCCTACAAAGGCTATGGAGCTGATTAATGAGAAAGAATTTCAAGAGAATTTGGATATACTTGTGAGGCATGCCATGGAAGACAGTAGTACGGTAACAAGCCCCAGAATCCCTGATGAGGCAGAATACAGGAAGTTATTTGAGTGTGCCTTTTATGGAAGGCGTGTAGACTTTTAGCTTTTAGGAGTTTTAATTCTATCCATGTTCAACAGAGGTGGTTAAATGTACGCATATGCAGGAAAATTTCTCAGAATTGACCTCTCGAAGAGAGTTGTGAGGGAAGAAACTTTGAAAGAAGAGGATTGTAGGTTGTATGTTGGAGGCAGTGGATTTGCTGCCAAGATACACTACCAAGCTAAAAGTTACGAAGTGGATCCGCTGAGCGGTAGAAATCCCCTTGTCATATTCACAGGGCCTTTGACTGGAACAAAAGCTCCATCAACCTCCAGAGTTGAATTCTGTGCTCGATCTCCTTTAACCCATGCCTGGGGCGAAAGCAACGCCGGCGGGAAATTTGCAAACTTCCTGAAATATGCTGGCTGGGATGGGTTAGTTATAGAAGGCGCCTCTGAAAAGCCCGTGTATGTTCATATCAACGAGAATGGAGCCGAAATAGTGGATGCTGGCGACATATGGGGGGCAACAACCTACGATGCTCAGGATGCAATAGAAGCTGATCTGAAAGAGAAAAGGCTCTCCACAGCAGTAATCGGGCCAGCAGGTGAGAATCTCGTTAAATATGCCAGTGTAATGGTTGACAACTCCAGATTTGCAGGGAGAACAGGTATGGGAGCTGTGATGGGCAGCAAGAAGCTAAAAGGTATTGCTGTTAGCTTTGATCCAGAAAATCGTTTTATCCCGGAAATTGCTAACCCAGAAAAATTTGAAGAGGAGCTGAAAGGACTGTATGCCCGAATAAAAGACAATTTCACAGCTAATATGTTTAAAGAACTTGGTACGGCAGGCTACGTTGAATCGGCAGAGATGTTTGGTGATTTGCCAGTAAAATACTTCACTCAGGGAACTTTTGATGCGGCAAGCAAGATTTCCGGCAGCGCTATGGCTGAAAGCATACTCATTGCCAACGATGGATGCCTCGGATGCCCGATTCAGTGTGGTAGGGTTGTTGAACTTGAAGGAGAGGTGATGCACGGACCGGAATATGAAACTCTCGCCTCTTTTGGATCGCTACAGCTGAATGAAAGCCTTGAGGAACTTGTCAAGATAAACAGGATGGCAAACAGCCTTGGTTTAGATACCATTTCCGCAGGAGTAACGATTGCATTTGCCATGTATCTGACAGAGAAGGGTGTGAAGGACTTCGGTATTAAATGGGAAGATGGCGAAGCAGTAATGGAGTTATTGAAAGACATTGCTTACCGTAAAGGTAATGGCGATATGCTGGCAGAGGGTGTGGCAGAGATAGGCAGGAGACTCGGAGTTGAAGGCGCTGCTGCCCATGTCAGGGGGCTGGAAATACCCATGCACGATCCAAGAGCCTTCTCAAGCCTCGCCGTCGCTTACGCTGTCAATAACCGCGGAGCCTGCCACTTACCGCACCAGATGTACAACGTGGAGATGGGCCTGAAGATAAAGGAATACAGTATAGTGAGCGATGATAGATTCAGCAATGAAGGCAAGGGAGTAATTACTGCAAAGATGCAGAACTTCACGGAGCTTTTCAATGCCCTTGTTATGTGTGCCTTTGTCCCTATCAAACCAACTCAGATGGCCTCACTTCTCAGCGCTGCAACAGGCTTTGAATGCAATGCTGATACAATTTACACAATAGGTGAAAGAATTTACAACCTAAAGAGGATGTACAACGTGAAGGCTGGACGTGGAAAAGAATTTGACAGGCTGCCAGAAATAGTGCTAAAACCTCTGGAAGGAGGAAGTGAAGGAAACGTTCCGGATGTTGAAAAGCAGCTTAAAGAATACTACGAGTTCAGAGGATGGAGAGATGGGGTACCCACTCAGGAGAAGCTGAAGGAGCTGGGACTTGAGTGGACACTTTAAATCTTTATATTTTATGAAATAGTTAATTAATATTGTAGATTATATTGAATATAAATTAAAGTAGGTGAAGATTATGAATGAAACTGATACGCTGGAAATTCTAAAAAAACTTGTAGATGTGCACGCTCCATCTGGTTTTGAAGACTCTATAAGGCCTTTGATGATCAGTGAGCTAGAAAAATATGCTGATGAAATTAAAGTAGATCCCTTGGGAAATGTTATAGGAATAAAATGGGGGTCAAATCTCAAAGGGCCAAAGGTTATGCTCAGTGCACATATGGATGAGGTGGGTTTGATTGTCAAGCATATAACTGATGATGGATTCATTTACTTCGAAAAACTAGGTATGATGGATGATCGGATTCTTTTAGCCCGTAAGGTACGAATTCACACAAAAAATGGGTCGATACAGGGAGTTATTGGGGTAAAACCCAAGCATCTATTGAGTCCTGATGAGCTAGCACGATCCGTCTCTTTTAGAGACATGTGGATAGACATTGGAGCACAGAATAGAAGAGAAGCAGAGGAGATGGGAGTGCTTCCTGGCGATCCCGTCACATTTGAAGGTGAGCTTCAGACCTTAAACAGAGATAACTTTGTTGTTGGGAGAGCTCTTGACAATCGTCTGGGCTGTACAGCTTTAATCCAAACAATGAAAGAATTATCGAATGAAAATAATGATGCTACAATGTATGCTGTTGCTACTGTGATGGAGGAAGTTGGTGGACGTGGCGCTAAAGTAGCAGCGTCTGTAATCAATCCAGATTTAGCAGTTGCATTGGATGTGACCCATGGAATCGATCCAGGAGTTACCGCAAAATGGTCTGCTATTCAGCTTGGAGATGGGCCAGGTATCAGGTTAATGGACATACATGAACCAACCCTATTAGGTTGCACAACTCCAGTTTGGTTAAAGAATCTCATTCTTAGTGTAGCAAAGGAAGAAGACATTCCATATCAGATAGACATTTTATCGGGAACTTTCCTCGACTCTTCAACAATTCATCTGGCAGGAAAAGGTATCCCAAGCATTGGAATACTGATACCCAGAAGAAATGGACATACGCCAGTTGAGATTGCTTGTCTCAGTGATCTGAGAAATTCGATAAGACTGATTTCAGCCCTTATAAGAAACTTAACTCCCAACAATATTGCAAAATTTAGAGGAAGATCAAACTGAAAAAGATAGAGCTGAAAAGCACTTCTAATCGACTTCCAGCCAAAGATTGCCTAAAATCCTAAAATAGCTCAAATACAGGTCAGATACTAATGTATCCTAGCCTATCATCTAGTTTAAGTGCTTCTCCTCTCCCCAACTTTGCAAGTTTCTCACAAGTATCGAAGTTACCCTTTGGAGGACATAGCACCACAAGTCTTGGAAATTGCTTGGCGGCCTCCTCTGGATTCTCTCCGGTATTGTACAAACCATCTGTGAGAATTACACCCACCCTGTCTTTCCCTTTTGATGCCATAAGTTCCTCAAACCCCTTTTTAAGGACACGAGCAATATCTGTACACCCATATGGTTTCAATAACAGAATCTTTTCAACTATTTCATCCACACTTTTTGTCTCCCCAACTCTTTTGATGTATTCAACATCTTCATCGAAAGCAAGTATTGCATACTCATGATCCTTAACACCCAGTGCAATTGAGGCTGCAACAATTGCTGCGAGGAAGATCTTTTCACCAATCATGGATCCACTTTTATCGAGCATGATAACAATGCTTTTTCTCGCTCTATCTTTTTTAAAAACTTGGATATCACTGTATTCTAATACACCTGTCATTATTTTGATCCCCGATTCTTCGATAGTTGTGTCGAGACAGATCTCATCGGAATCGAAAGTATATTCGCCGACTTTAGTTTTCCACTTTAATCCCTTTACAAAAACATCTTTAGCTTTTTTTACAAGTACTCTTGCTAAGTATGGTGCCATCTTTTTTCTTGCCTCATCACTGAGCTTGTCCCATGCAATCTTGGCGATTTCCATCGCATCCCTATTACCTTCTAGAACCGCGTAGGTAATCTCATCTTCAATTCTTTTGATTGCCTGAATCAGTTCCCTTCTCGACCTCATTCCTAAATTTTTTAATTCTAACCAATCAATTTCTATTTGTTTTCCCTCTCCTTCTTCTTTTCCTTCTTTTCTCGCCTTTATCCCGGTTTTTTCAAAAAAGACCTCGAGAACCAAGTCTATTATAATCTCATCCACATCCTTCTCGGCCATTTCCCTCAACCAAACTTTGTTTCTCAAGGCGGTAACGGCGGAATTTTTTAGCGCTTCCAACCCCACATAGCCAAGACGTTCAAGATTCTGGGCTAACATGACCATGTCTATTGCCCCTCTGACTGAAGCACCCATTTTTAAGTCAGGATGTTCTCTTGTTCTTCCCACAACTTCTACTGCAAATTCTACAAGCCATGCGTCTGAGCAATTAGTCCTAATCTTCACAATTTTGACTTCTTCATCTTTAGATTGATAATCCAGTTTGACTGAACAAAATCTGTCGAGTATAGCCCTACTCAATCTCCCCACACCTATATCATCATACGGATTCATTGCTGCCACAATTCTAAAACCTTCTTTAGCCTTGATGGTCCCCAATCTGGGAACTGCAAGCTCTCCTTCCGACATTGCTGTTATAAGGGTGTTGAGTGCATCTTCAGGTATTCTATTGAACTCCTCAATATACAAAATTCCTCCTTTTTCCATTGCTTCTAAGAGCGGCCCTGGGATGAAATTCTCTTTTTTATACCCTTCAGATAGCACTTTGGGCGGGTCAAAGTGACCGATTAGCTTGGTTGCTGTGATATCACTATTTCCAGTTACAAAAAACACTGGTGTATCTAACACATCTCTAATCACCCTCAAAATCGTTGTTTTTGACGTTCCAGGTGGACCTTCTAAAAGAATGTGCTTCTCAGAAGCTAAAGCCGAAATGATAGTATCTATTTCCCTAATTCTTCCAACAACCCTCTCCTTGATGATTTTAGACACCATTTCAGTGTAGGAATTCATAACATTCAGCAAAAAAATAAAGATTGGTTACTTGAGGCCAATAGCTTTTCTGTACTCATCAAAGCTCGCAACCTTCCTGCCCAGGCTCTCAG